>Ga0209187_1000805_pt1 | contig 45902 bp, 47 predicted proteins | sample BantaG_FD_187430 | JGI IMG/M metagenome (GOLD analysis project Ga0209187, IMG submission 187430) | Marine algal microbial communities from Bantry Bay, Ireland - BantryBay_4 metaG (SPAdes) (version 2) | ecosystem: Host-associated > Algae > Red algae > Unclassified | place: Bantry Bay, Ireland...
TTGATCAGCTCAAAAATTGGCTACATTCAACAGTAAAAAGTATGAAGCCCGATACCATCAAATCAATCGTAAGTAATCGTCACTATATCAATGCATTTTTACCGACATCCTAAATTCTAAATGGTATAAGATGCATCATAACAATGAAGTTTGATTACTATGCATTATTCGGTATAGCTATTCTTATACTATTTCAGCTTAAAGTCTACCGTTATCGTACCGCATTGTTCCTCGATCTCGCTAGCAGAGAACTTATATTTGACTGCACTTTCTTTAGCGATTTTTACAAGATGTGCGTCTGTTGTTGTAGATCCTTTTTGAGTAAATTTTGAGCTAATTACCTTACCCGAACTGTCTACACACACTTTTACAACTACCTTTCCCGTCTTTTGCGAATTATCTTTGATATTAGGTTCATAGAGTATACCTCTGCCTCCTATACCTCCACCTACTCTGCCTGAGCCTGTAGAAATACCGTCTAATACTTTAGCATTGGGATCCCCTTTAGCATCGCCTTTTGCTTGATCACTATTGTTATCACCAGCGCTTCCTCCTCCAGAAAATAGATCACTGAACTTACTTTTAGCATTGCTAAACTTTGCTTTCTCCTCCGCTTCCTTTTTTGCTTTCGCTGCCGCTGCTTCCTTTGCTGCCTTAGCTTTAGCTTTTTCCTTAGCCTCTTCTGCTGCTTTGGTCTTTGCCTTTTCTTCTGCTATAGCTTTTTTAGCAGCTGCTGCTTTGGATTGCTTTTTCAGTATTTCTGCTCGCTCTGCCTCTACCGCTTTCACATCGTTATCCTCTACCTTATCTACAAGCTTAGCCGTGGACACTTTTGTAGTTGCTTTAGATTTCTTTGCTTTAGTCTTTTCTTTTTTTACATCTACTTTTTTAGGTTTTGTAGGCGTCGGCTTAGCTGGTGTAGGTTTAGCAGTCTCTTTCTTTTCCGCTATGGGAGCTGGCTTTTCTTTATTGCTATTATTTCCACCGTCCGGCACACCAAAAGCTACCAGAATACCAGTCTGGTTATCAATAGGCGGAATTGCTTTTCCTACAAGTAAGGGTAATAAACATATCAATAAGATTATGATATGCAGGATTACAGAGAACAGGAGTCCTTTCCTCTTGTTTTCTTTCTCATCTATGAGCTCTATTTCGTTATATACATAATCCATCTAATAGTATTTTATATTTCGCCTTATGGCAAAATCATTATAAACTGATTCCAAGAATTATGTGTGTAGTGTTGTGTTATTTAGTCCGCGAGAATAGCATTTACACCGATCCTGTAAGCCAAATCCAATACTGCAACAACTTTTTCATAAGCTGCGTCAGAATTAGCTGAAACGACTATCGATGTTTTCTTATTCCCCTTCTTAAGTGTCCTTACTCTTGACTCTATACCTGACAAGGATATTTTTTCTCCATTGTAAAAATATGTACCGTTTCTCTCTATCTTTATTATAGCAGGTTGCGACTTCGACGGTGGTGAACTACTCGCCTTACCTGGTAGTTTTAAATTTAGTGCATTAGGAATAATCAATGACGAAGTCAACATAAAGAATATAAGCAATAGAAATATGATATCCGTCAAGGATGACATACTGAACTCTGCGCTTACTTTACTTTTTTTCTTGAATGCCATGTTTTTATTTTAGCCCCTAGGTTGTGTTGCGATAATAGCCTTCATTCTTAAACTCGCAGCGATTTTCATAATCTCTTGTACCTTTTTCCACGGTACACCTTTCTCCGCAACAATGGCAACGGTCGCATTTTCCTTATTTTTTTGCTGACCTACCTTAGACTGAATCTGCTTAGAAAGAGCTTTTACAGAAGTCTTCTTACCGTTAAAAGTAAGCTTACCATCCTTAGTCATCATAACCGTAATATCTGTAGGTGCAACGGTTTTGCTATCAGATTCTGCTAGTTCCACATTAATCTGAACCATAGATGAGGTCAACATGAAGAATATAAGCAATAGAAATATAATGTCCGTCAAGGAGGACATACTGAATTCTGCGCTTACTTTATTTCTTCTTTTCATGCTTTACTATTTCATCGGTTCTTGAAGCATATCCATAAATTCAGTGGCTGTTCTTTCCATCTTGAATACTACTTTGTCTACATTAGCTACTAGTAAGTTATACCCTACAAATGCTAGAATACCAACAAATAGACCTCCTGCTGTTGTAAATAAGGCCTGATAGATACCTCCTGCCAATACAGTAGGTGTAACGTTATCTTCTGAAGACATCTTATAAAAGGCTAATATCATACCCGTCACTGTCCCAAAGAATCCTATCATGGGTGCCACACCTGCTATACTAGCTAGAGTAGATAAGTTTTTTTCTAGTTTGAAAACCTCTAGATTTCCTACGTTCTCTATAGAGGCATTAATATCTCTTAGCGGCTTTCCTATCCTCTGAATACCCTTCTCTACCATTCTAGAATAAGGTGAATCCGTATTTCTACATACCGCCTTAGCCCCTTCCAGATTGCCTGATGCTACAGAGTTCTTTATATTATTAAGAAAAGTCTCATCTATCCTTCCCGCTTTATTAATGGTGAGGTACCGCTCTATAAATATATATAGCGCCATAAATGATAATATGAAAAGTATTCCCACTATTGCTAAACCTAGCAAATCGCCGAAACTACCATCCTTATACAATAGATCAATTATCTTGATCCCCTCCTCAGCATTTTCAGCTTTTTGAAATAAAAAAATTCCTAAAGAATACATTCGCGTTTATTTATGATACGAGTATTAACGTATGTGAATTAATTATAATTATTCAAACCTACTCAAAGTTAACGAATAATAAACATATTACAAAAAAAAATAATATGTTACGTCGATTTATTATTTAAAGAACATTTAACTTAAAAACACAGTTAACTATCCACTATTAACCAAATTTTATTTTTCTTTGTGAAAATAACAAGCAAAAAACATGGCAAAAATTCTGATTAACGACGGTATTCATCCTGCAGGCAGGCAAAAATTAATAGATGCAGGACATGATGTTCATGATACAAAGATAGCTCAAGAGGACTTAATGACTCAGCTTCAGTCCTTCGATGCTATTTGTGTGAGATCCGCAACGAAGGTAAGAGAAGACCTTATCAGCGCATGTCCTAATCTAAAGATAGTGGGTAGAGGTGGTGTAGGTCTGGATAATATCGATGTAGAATTTGCTAAATCAAAAGATATTAAAGTCATCAACACCCCTGCCGCATCGTCTAGATCCGTTGCAGAACTAGCTTTTGCTCATATGCTTTCTCTTTCTCGATTTCTATATAAGTCAAATAGACATATGCCTAGAGATGGTGATTCAGAATTCAAGGCACTCAAGAAATCTTTTTCTAAAGGGGTAGAATTAGGTGGTAAAACATTAGGATTAATAGGAATAGGGAGGATCGGTCAAGAAACTGCTAAGATAGCTCTAAGTATGGGGATGAATGTTGTTGTTGTAGACCCATTTGTAGAAAATGCCACGCTTTCTATGGAGGTTGCAGGCCATCCTATAAAGCATGATATCAAAACTGTTCCAATGGATACTATGCTTTCTGAAGCAGACTTTATTAGTCTACACATTCCTTTTACTGGGAGCCCAGTCTTATCTACTAGTGAGTTTTCTAAGATGAAAGACGGTGTGATGATTGTAAATGCTTCTAGAGGAGGTACTATAGATGAGTTAGCCTTGTTAGAAGCTATCAACTCTGGAAAGGTAAGTGCCGCAGGTCTAGATGTATTCGAAAACGAGCCTAGCCCAAGAAAGGAAATTCTTGCTCATCCTAATATTTCACTTACACCACATATCGGTGCTTCTACCGGAGAGGCTCAAGAAAAGATAGGATTAGAGTTAGCAGACCAGATCATAGAATTACTCGGCTAATCCCAGTAATTCAATATCGAAAAGTATACAGGTATGCGCTGGAACATACCCAGGAAATCCCTTAGCTCCATATCCGAGTCGTGAGGGAAGAAAGAGTGTTGCTTTCGCTCCTGGTCTGAGTAGTTTTAGTGCTTCGTTCCACCCAGCATTCATCTGACCTACTCGGAAATCTATAGGTTCTCCGCGATTATAGGACGAGTCAAATACCTTACCATCTAGAAAATACCCTTGGTAATGAGCTCTACATGGTTGGCCGTGAATATAATTAGGTCCACTACCTGACTGCGTAATCTGATAATACATACCACTTTCCGTTCGCTGCACTTTATATCCCTTATCAGATATATATTCGATAATTAAATTTTGATCTTTCTGATCTTGCGAAATAGGATTATTATAATAATCTATATATAATTCGGAGGCAATGTGATCATCAGAGGTAGTTACTTTCTGTACAGGTTTTTGCACTGGTTTTGTCTTACTGTCTACTTTACAAGCTGAAAAAAACAGCAAACTGAAAATAATTATACTTGAACTAGAGATATTTATTAACTTATTCATAAATACAAAGATAGTATGTCAAAGACAAGTTTTAGCAAATTAGTAGAATCAGATATTCCTGTACTCATAGATTTTCATGCTTTATGGTGCGGACCTTGTAAAATGTTGTCCCCCATAATCAAAGAAATCAAAAATGACTATGGTAATAAACTAAGGGTTGTAAAAATAGACGTAGACAAAAATCCAGAATTAGCAAAACAATTAGATGTAATGTCTATGCCTACGATTATGATTTTTAGAAACGGTACTCTGCAGTGGCGCACCATGGGTGTCCAAACAAAAGTAGCCATCAGTAAACAAATAGATAAGGTTATAGCATCAGAAGCAAGCTCTTCGTAATTACACTTCCCATACCTTACTCATACGGTAGACAGTACCCTTAAAATGCGCGACTAGATGCCCCATCTGATTCACAACTTCTACTGTGTACAGACCTATCTTATTTGTGAGATTCAGTTCCTTGGCTGTGGCCGTAAGTTTATCGCCTACAAAAACTGGCTTAGTATGAGATACCGCAGTTTCTATACTGACGGCATGTTTACCTCTAGAATTAGATGCAAAGGCAAAGGCGCTATCCGCTAGAGAAAACGTAATCCCTCCATGTGCTATCTCGAATCCATTGGTCATTTCTTTCCTTACTTCCATTTCTGCTACACAATACCCATCGGAGATTTCCTTTACTTGAATACCTAACCACTTAGAGAAGGCATCATTATTATACATTTTTTCTATAGCTATTTGCTCTGCTTTGGATTTCATATCTCTTTAGGCTTGTTGAGTTATTTGGTTTCTTAACCATGGGCTGCATCTATAACGATCTTCCTTATAATAAGACTGTAGATCATCTAATAAAGTAACGCAATGTGTATAACTTAATTCTTTGCCCCACTCTAGTAATCCCTTAGGATAATTGACTCCATTTTTCATGGCTGATTCTATATCCTCATAAGAAGCTATTTCCCAGAACAAGGCATCGGCTGCTTCATTTATGAGCATAACAATGATCCTATCAAAAATCTTCTTCCCTGCTACCATATCTTTTACTGGTTCCGGAGCTGTAGATGATTCACCGTACTCATAGAATCCCTTACCAGATTTCCTTCCAAGGTAACCTGCGTCCACTAATACTTTTTGTGCAAAAGATGGTTTGTATCTGGGGTCGTAATAGAAAGCCTTCCATACCGTTTCTGTTACCTTATAATTGACATCATGACCGATATAATCCATCAGTTCGAACGGGCCCATTCTGAAACCACCTATCTCCTTCATCACCCAGTCAATAGTTGCGGGGCTAGCAACACCTTCTTCGTATACACGTAACGCTTCACCGTAGAAAGGTCTAGCAACTCTATTGACAATAAAGCCTGGTGTATCCTTAGCGATCACTGTCATCTTACCCCACGAATTGATAAGATCTAAAGATCCCTGGGTAGTACGATCTGCTGTCTGAATAGCAGGGATAATCTCTACCAACTTCATAACCGGAGCTGGATTAAAAAAATGTATTCCTATAACGCGTTCCGGATTTTTACAAGCTGCTGCAATCGAAGCAACAGACAGGGAAGAAGTATTCGTAGCAAGTATAACGTCCTCAGCACAGATCTCTTCTAGCTGAGAAAATACCTTCTTTTTAATTTCGAGATTTTCTATAATGGCCTCTATAACTACCTTACAGTTTTTCAGGTCTTCTAACTTGTCAATGAAGTAAATACGTGAAAAGATAGCCTTTGCATCTCCATCAGTAATCCTGCCTTTAGTAGCAAGTCGATTCAGTATAGCGAGTAACTTGTCTCTAGATTTTATCCGAGCTTCTTCATTGAGATCATAGATCATTACATCATGCCCAGCAGTTGCTGCTATTTGTGCGATTCCAGACCCCATAGCTCCAGCACCTATTACTCCTATATTATCCATTTGAATTTCTATTTTTTCCAAAGGTAGGAAATCATAAGAAATAAATAAATAGAGTTTTCAAAAGCTAAAAATATGTAGATCTTAACTTTTAGATATCAACAACTTAATTGACTATATTAGAACCTATAAAATGCCAATTATGAAACACACACACGTAATATTATTATCCCTTATCTTTCTGTCAAATGTCCTGATAAGCCAATCCTTACACTTACCTATCGACACCATGATCGTGACTTCCCATAATGGAAGAATAAATAATACGGCGATCAATTATACAGCGACTACAGGCACACAACCCGTATGGGGTGAGGATGGTAAAGTAATCGCTTCTCTCTTTTACACCTATTATGAAAGAAAAGGAGTTCAAGACCAAGCTAAGAGACCTCTATTAATCTCATTCAATGGTGGGCCTGGTTCTGCATCAGTATGGATGCATATAGCCTACACAGGACCTAATATCCTAAATATAGATGATGAGGGCTTTCCTATCCAACCCTATGGCATAAAAGAAAATCCCTACTCTGTATTAGATGTAGCTGATATCGTTTTTGTAAATCCTGTCAATACAGGTTATTCTAGAATTATAGACAAAGAAGTAGATACTAAAAAATTCTTTGGTGTCAATGCAGATATAAAATATCTAGCAGACTGGATCAACACTTTTGTCACCAGAAAAAACAGGTGGACTTCACCTAAATATCTGATAGGAGAAAGCTATGGTACTACTAGGGTTTCTGGACTTGCACTAGAGCTACAAAACAGACAGTGGATGTATCTTAATGGTGTTATATTAGTTTCCCCTACTGATCTAGGTATCAAAAGAGATGGAGCAGTTATGGCAGCAAATCGACTGCCCTACTTTGCTGCTACCGCTTGGTATCATAAAAAATTATCGCCTGAATTACAAAAATTACCTCTTGCAGATTTACTAAACATAGTAGAGCAATATAGTATTCATACACTGACCCCTGCCATGGTACAAGGAGGATATCTTAATGATAAAATCAGAGCTGAGGTTGCAGATAAAATGTCTTATTATTCTGGAATAAAAAAAGCGGTAATCTTGCAGCATAACTTAGATGTTCCTACCTCGTTTTTCTGGAAAGAACTATTGAGAGATCAAGGAAATACAGTCGGCAGATTAGACTCTAGATATAAGGGCTTAGATAAAAAAGACAGTGGTTCCAGACCGGATTACAATTCAGAATTGACTTCTTGGTTACACTCGTTCACTCCAGCCATAAATTATTATTTCCGTAACTATCTCAATTTTGCAACAGATATAAAATATAATATGTTCGGACCTGTAAGGCCTTGGGATAGAGATGGAGATAAAACAGGAGAAAATTTAAGACAGGCCATGGCTCAGAATCCTTATTTAAATGTTCTTATTCAATCTGGCTACTATGATGGAGCAACAACCTACTACAATGCTAAGTATTCTATGTGGCAGCTAGACCCTAGTGGAAAGATGAAAGACAGGCTGAATTTTGAAGGATATGAGAGTGGTCATATGATGTATCTAAGAAGATCAGATCTCGAATTATCTAACCAACATTTGAGAAATTTCATCTTAAAGACCTTACCTGGAAAAAATCAAGCAGCAAAATACTAATTCTTGAAAAATGTCAAATAATAAGAAATAATCTACAGACTCAATTCGCCTTGGAAATATTTTTTTATTAGTTCGGGCTTACTGTAGATTTCCAGTAGTCGATAGATTAATTTGATATGTGATCTTACTGTATTTACAGAGATATAACAAAGTTCGGCTATCTCTCTGTAACTTTTCCCTTCAACAATATGAGGAATTATTTCTTTTTGCCTATTCGTAAGTTGGACTGATTACATCCGAAAATTGCTCTAAAAAAGGCCTGATTTCGAGCTTTTTGAGTAGCTAAAGCCTAAAAAATCACCCATTAGGGTGAGGTTATACACGAGAACTTATGCTTATTTTTGTATTACTATTTGGAGGAATAGTAATTTATACCAACCTGTCTTTAGATGACGGAAAAGGATTTAGAATTGTTCAAAATGGATCAAGTCAAGAACGTAGGTGAACCCATAGGTTCGGCGAGACTTTTTTACGAAGAAACATGAAGTACAAAATAAATAATTACCGTCATTCTAAACCAGAAATGGTATTAACCCTGAAAAACTAGGAGAGATTTCTGAGCGCAGAAGTCTCTTCATTCTTAAAGTTTTTAATATGACAGTTTTATTTCAACAGCTTGACTATTCAAAAGTCTGGTGATCTAAAAATTCATCCTCTAGGATAACTAGAAGAAATACTAATTCGCTATGAATTTATTTTAGGTGTAATAGAAATAGCATAACCCCATAATGATAGAGAGATTTTTAAGCTAAAAAATCTCTCTTCTTTTTATTATGACTATGGAAAATATGGAAATGGAAATATTTACTCATTGGTATAAAAAAATAGGAACAAAAATTTCAGGTATTAAGCTTCACTACTCATCTGAAAATAAATATGAAGATTTTACTATTCAACTTTTATAACTTTTTGGCTATAAAATATTCTTTCCGTATTCCTAACTGGATAAACTTCTATAGTATACTGACCAGCTGGGAGATCATGTAAATCTAAATCAATGTCCTCATGTTTCCATACCTCTTTCCTCTGGAGCATCCTACCCTCAAAATCGTATACCTCTAATATGTATTCTTTAATGTCATCTGGTAATTCTATGGTTAATGGCCCAAAAGTAGGATTGGGATACACTTTCAAATCCCTACGATAATAACCCCCCTCCAAAAATGGAGGTGATCGTTGGGTCACACTTTTCTTCTTCATCCACTCGCCATCGAGGGTGCAAGGGTAAATCACCCGATCCAGCATGTACCGGCAGTTTTATACCATTTTGTATAAAATTACAAGCTGCACCTAGTTCATTAGGTTGATTAATGACATGGTATGACCCGCTGCCATTAGTAGAACACATATATATTTTGCAATCAGGGGCTAAGGCCATAACAAAAAAATTAGTAGGGAATGGATCCAGCGTTCCATTGTATATATCGATAAGTCTTATACCATCAGTTTGGATATCTTCTTCCCAGGTATCTATCTGGTGTAAAGAATCCCTATTTGTAACATAGGCAAATCGACTATTAGGAGACCATTCTACACTTGCAAATTGATGATCGAAGGTATCGGCAGGTGTGTCAAATATTTGTATTTTTTGATGATTACTCAGTTGTCCCGTACTTCTATCGTAATCATATAAATGTAAATTTGCCCAACGATTAAAGTAAGCATACTGAGTCCCGTCCGGGCTAAAACGTGCTGTACCTGAAGCACTAGAATACCATCGGTCAAAATATTGTTTCGCATTTTGATCCTCAATTCGATGAATCCCATTTTTATCAAGATGAAATGTCATTATCTTTTCACTATCATAAGCTGGTTGTAATATCCACCAATCAGTTTTATTCTCATGTTTAATGGCATTTAAATAAGCAGATAATGGAGGTTGGTCAACGAGAATTGAATCATGGTAAACTACCGCACCCAATCCATTGTTCAAAGACATATTAATATAGGACATCCTCAATTCAGGCGGAAATCCTGTAATGAGAGGATGTTCAATAAATGTTTTATGAATAATATAATAATTTCCGTTGATAGCAGGATCATCAATAATCAGTACATTTTGATGGCCGGGATATCCAAATTTGCAATCATCCCACCCCGTAATTTCACGAAATGAGCTATCATTTATTAATTCTCCTGCTTGCATCACCTCATGTTCTCTATTAATTATAGCACATCCATTAGTATAAAAATCCAAATTACCATCATAGTCGCAAATGGCTTGATTATAACTAAAAAAGCCAACCAAAAAATCTAATGTGTCAATATGAAAAGACCCTTGGTTAAAATCTATCTGCATAGCTTGTACATCTGGTTGAGGGCTTTGATCTAAACCCAAATGCCAGATATAATCTTGCTTTTGTGTATATGACGAAAAAGATAAACAAAGTAAACAGAGTAGGAAATAGGTTCTCATATAGTCGTTAGTTAAATTATACAGAGCAAAACTTGAGTGCTACTCCGTATTTTCGTAATAATTTATTTTAGAATAACGCAACTCTAAATTGATAGAATATTACTTCATCTCCGCCACAGCTATCATCTTATCTTCGACCTCATGAACTAGCGCAGTGTAAGCTGGATCACGCTTAGTGGATCTATTTCTTTCTATAGGAAGATTGATAGGGATATGCTCTACAAATTTAGAGGGGGCAGATTTCAATATATAGATATCATCTGCTAGGTAGACCGCTTCAGAAATATCATGTGTAACGAATATAATCGTGGACTGGAATTTCCTCCAGATACTTGTAAGTAGATCCTGTACCTGTATCCTTGTCTTTACATCGAGTGCTCCAAAGGGTTCGTCCATAAGAAGTATCTGAGGATTAGCTAAGAGACTTCGCGCGATGGCTACTCGCTGTAGCTGTCCTCCCGATAAGGTAGGATACTGAGCATATTTTTTCTCGTGTCCTTCAAGACCTACAAGCTGTATGAGCTCCATAGCTCTTGCATCACGTTCTTTCTTTTTGACGCCTTGGTATTGTAGGGCTAGTCCTACATTATCTAGGACTGTCATCCAAGGTAGCGAAGAGTATTGCTGGAAAACCATACTAACTCTTTGGCTCTTATCCATGACCTTACCATTCACCTTAATAATACCCTCTGTTGGTTTCTGGAGTCCTGCTATATATCTTAGTAAGGTAGATTTGCCTGATCCTGACATCCCTAGCACAACAACAAACTGTCCCTGGTCTGGCTTGTTTTCTATAAGAAAATCTAAGTCCTTCATAATCCAGTTCTGCCCACCATCATAGGTCTGACCTATGCCTCTCAATTCTATAATATTATCTCTATTTTCAAAGTCTTTGAAATCAAGCATCGGCATTTATTATTTTAGCAGGTTTACTCTGAAAGGCTTTATAAATCGAATTTAGTTTGTAATAAACGATCATAATAAAAATAACATGTATCACCCATAAGGTATCCTTAAACAGATATGAGAGTGGCTGTGCCCCACTGAGTAATGGTGTATATTCAGCTATAGCCAACACAAGATAGGCTGCTAGTAATATCCACACCAATATCTTAAACCCAAACTCCAATATGACTTCTAGGTAACTAGGTTCTGATAACTCATCAGAGTACTTTTTCTTTGTTTGGTACTTGTGTGGGAAAAATTCTTTATCTAGATACTTGAATACTTTATCTTGAATAACACCTATGATGATTATAAGTAACAAGAGTGCAAACAACTTATCCATTCTACCGAATCTACGCACCGTGTAGGTCAATGCTCCTATCCCGCCTTCATTAGCCAGAGATTCAGCTACAACTATATAGGTCCACGAAATAGCCGTCAATATTCTGATATCATCAAACAGTCTGGAAAATACAGAAGGAAAATATACCGTCTTAATAACCTGCCAGTCTGTAGCACCTAGCGTATGGACGGTCTTAAGATACACTTCCTTGACATCATCAATCCGTTGCACCACTACAGGTAGTAGAAAGATAAAAATACCGAAGGCTAAAAAGTTAACCTTCATATCCGTACCGATACCAAACCAAATAATAAAAATACTTGTAACAGCTGCAAGGGGCATAAATCGGATAGCGTCTATTTGACTCTGAAACATCCCTCTGAATAACGGATAAAGCCCTATAAGGAAACCGATAAGAACGGTATAAAAAATCGCTTTGACATATCCCGCGAGATTAAGTCCTAGGGAGAAAAATAAATTCTTGATCAGATTATTATCCTCGCATAAATCACCATAAGCAAACAATACACTACCCGGACTAGGCAGTATTCCTGATGATATAATAGGCGTTGCACCCATGGTCAGTACATACCACAACAAAAGAAATATTCCCAGCCCTAATATGCTGAGAATAGTTCTTCTTTCTGGAGTTAGTTCTCCTCTTAGTTTAAATAGCCAATCCATATATTACTATCCCGGAATTAACTGGAATTCTGTTCTTCTGTTTCTTGCTTTACAGGATTCATTTTGGTTCTGCTCGCAACCTGCTACAGGTTTGTCTGGACCATTTCCTACAATTACAAATTTATTGACATTAAGCCCATATTGTCTTTGTAAATACTTAGCTACAGCATTAGCTCGCTTCTGTGACAGGTCTTGATTCATGTTTCTTGCTCCCACGTTATCTGTATTTCCTTCTACTCTTACTTTAGTATTTCCAAAAGACTTAGCTATCTCAGCAAATTGTATATCTATGATCGTTTTAGCATTTTCAGAAAGCGTATACTGTCCAGAACCGAAATTGATACTTATAGGTTTTGTTGCAATAGGCGTCGATGTCTTATCCTTGACCGTTGTCGGCATAAATTTCTTAGCTCCTTCCGCTTCGTAACCAGGACCCGTAAGATTAGCATTTCTTATGGCTCCAGTATAGATAACATTTCTCCAGTTCGGTGCAACTGATTCTGCATCTTTCGTCTCTACAAATTTCTTCGCCATCTTCGTATATAGATCCTGGAAACGCTGACCTTTAAAGTCTGTATCAAGTCCAAAGAAATTCTTGTTATCTCCGTGGCTAGTCCAGTATACCGTCTCTATCATTCCCTGAGCATCTTCTACAGCTAGCTCATTAAACTCTGCAAGATACTTAGCTGCCTTGTTCTTGTTACTTGGATTCTTAAGTTCAGATGCAGCTTTCATCCATCCTTCGTAGAAACCATCTATCATCTTTTTCTTTTTGTTGATCACATCCTCCTTAGCAAATAAGATATCTGCAATGATGTGAGATTGTTGTTGTGTTGTCAGTAATATCTTAGATCCAGGTACATCTCTCGTTGCAAAAATATCATCTGGACTCCATACGACTGCTGCATCTACATCGTCAGAACGGAAAAGTTCCGCTGCCTTGAGTGGGTCAGATGTTTTGATTACTTCTACATCGTCATAATCCAGACCTGCCGCCTGTAACGAAGTTATCAGTAAGGTCTGCGAAGGTGCGGGTACTGCAAGGGCTATCTTTTTTCCTTTCAGATCATTGATCGTATTGATACCTCTTTTGACAATAATGGCATCTCCTCCTCTAGACCAATCTACCTGCATAAATGCCTTAGGCTTAAACTGATTGATATCTTCCGGAGAAGTATATAATGGAAATGCATCTGCTGTCTGTACAATAACATCATACTCGTCAGCCATCCATGCGTTCATCGCATTTAGTAGATCGTTCTCTAAGGTAAACTCTACTTTGAATCCATAATCCTGATAGAATCTACTTTTAGTATTCGCTTTTGCACCTTCATTAAAGTATAATCCAGGTCCGTATCCTCCCCAACTTACGAGTTGCACACGTAGCACATCATCATCACCAGACCTGGAAGCATTAGAGTTACTAGTGCTATTGTTCTTACTACTAGAATTATTAGATGCGTTACTATCTGACCTCGAATCTTGCTTTGCTTCTTCCTGATTCGTAGCATATTCGTCTAGACTATCTCCAAGTCCTGTTTTCTGTAATAGATATTTTCCTCCAAAGAAAAGTAACGCTAGTATAAGTAGCGTTATAAGCAATTTAGAAAATCCTGTAAGTCGTTTTGCCATTGTGTATTGATTTTAAATATTGAAATTTTATTTCGCTTTGTTGCTTTTTTACATTTACATATAACCCTAATCGTCAAAGAAGTTATCATACTGATTACCTCTTCCCATCTTTTCTGGCTGCTTAATCGGTTCGTTGAGATCTAGTATCTGACTATCATCTTCTGCCGCGAGTAGCAACATAGATTTATCATCTCCCAATATAAGAGAATCTGATTCTGCTTCCCACTTTTCTAGCATCTTCATTCCTTCATCCTCGAATATTCCATTCTGTAAATCTATAGAGTTCATGAAGCTTTCTGACATATCCATAAACCGCTCCATCTCTCCTACTTTCTGACTTACATCATCTGCTACAGCCTCGAGTGCCTGATCAAACATCGCTCGCTTATCCCCATCACCCTTAATTATAGACATCGCAGATTTCATAGCAGAATGACTCGCTCTGATTGCTTTTCTCTCCTGATCCTTAAGTTGCACCTGATCTTGTACATCTTCTAGAAGTATGGACGAGTTTTCGTACATCTTATTCAGCACTCTGTATAGGACTTCCATTCTTTTATACAGGTCTTCGAGTTTCATATTAGAATCCCTCAGCCGACCAGCTTTTCTAGTTTTGAGAATAACGATCTTGTTATTATTACCTGCCTTGGCTTCTTTGGCCAGAGTCATATTTGTTTTTATCTCTTTCTGATTATTGATAATCATTTCCTTCAGCTTATGCATCTGACCTCTCAGCATACTCAGCTGTCGATTCATTTTTCTCAGGTTAGTTCTGAGATCATCTACGTAATTCTTCAGAATACCTATCGGATCTATGGTTACGAAAAGACCAGTTATCTTACGCATAGCTGACTTATACATGTAGGATATTAAATTTCTGGCTTTAGAGTCTAGGGCCGTAAAAATAACTACACCCAATACGCCTAAGAGTGTGACAAGACCCGCTGTAGTTTTTGCAAAAGCTAGAATTGCTCCTAGGGTACCCGCAACAGCCCACCCACCAGCTAGTAATGCAGCTATAAGAAAGATAGCACCTGTTACCCCTTCGGGCTTACTCCAGAACGACTTAGGTTTGCTTTGTGGCATTTTTTAATCTTTGTTTTTCCTGTTAACAATTATCTTGGCAATCAACCACGAAAATAATGCATTTATTCCTATAATTAGCATTAAAAACACGATCGCTCCGATAAATGTACTGGCTATAGATAATATTAAGGGTCCTGCTATGTAAATAAAGAGACTCAGCTCTATAAAAAGCAGTACTACAAAGCAAAGTATAAATATTCCTATAAAATTCTTTTTCCTCATGTTTACTAGTTGTGATCGATCGTATAACGTAGTCATCTTGCGTATTGATTCCTTTTCTTTTCAGGAAGTACATATTGATAGACTAACCCCTTGGATTTTAAGATGAATAGTGGATAAGTTCTCTCTTTTTTTCTCAAAGAACAATTCATTCTTTACCACTAGGAATAGCTCTACTAGCTTATTGAAATATAATCTACAGATAAGAGTGCATCTGATTGTGGCTCCAAATTTTCATTATCCTATTTTTCATGGTTTTCGATTTCTGATTTTATAAATCGAGTCCTTAATTTTATCAAATCGCACTCTATTTTGTCATATTTATAATTCTCAAAAAAACAAACCTTTCTTCAGTAATGCGACAAGGCTACTTTAGATACTTATCCATTTTAGCAATATCACTAAGAATTTGTCCCTGCACAGAGTTATAGGCAGCTATAAATCCATCTCTAGTGGAAGCAACCTTTGCTGCAGCTTGATTGATCTTACCCTTAGCAGTTTCTAGTTCCTTCTTGTGTGCTGCTATTTCTTTTTGTAGCTGAACTATTTTTTGCTCTTTCTCTTTTATAAGTTGAGCGACCTGGCCTAGTTTTTTTTCTCTATCTGTAACCTGTACCGTATTTTGATTCTTTACGGCATCCATGAACTTAGCCTCTTCTTTCTTCAGTACTGTCACATAATGTTGTGCGCTCTGCTTAAGCTTAGGTGGTGTAGCACCCATCGTTTTTGCCATGGCTAGGGCCGACTTATATCGTGTAGCCTCATCCATATCCATATTAGATAAGGACTGTAAGGATTGCTTAAATTCCAGATAATCGAATCCATCTAAATTATTAGCCTCAATCGCCTTGAGCAGAACATCTACAAATTTCTTAGTAGGTTTTACTGATTTGTTCACGGGTATCTTAGAGCCAACACTAGTTGTTTTTCCAGATGCTTTAGATTTAGCTGCTGGCTGCTGCTTTCCTGATGACTTGGCTATAGATTGTTCAGCTTTCTTAGCATTAGGATCCTCTACAACAAATAATGATTTCAATTTTTTTAACATCTCGCTTAAATTAGAATTAATACACTTAGATAATAATTAACTTGCTCATTTATAAGTAGTTCCAGTAAGGAAATCATAAGCTACCCTCTATGAATACATAAATATAACAACTTGCTATATTATTAAGCAATTATTCTATGAAAGCCTACTTAGAGTCTTCTATTTAAGAATGCGAAAATATGTATATTGAGCCACGAAACTTAATACCATATGACTTATGTAAACTCTGAGATTTCTAAGCTTGAGAAAGTGATCGTTCATAGACCAGATAGAGGGATAGAAAGGATATCACCTAGAAGAGCTGAGGAATTACTTTTTGATGATATTGTTCATCTTCCCTTGATGAGACAAGAACACAATACATTTACAGATATTCTTAAGGCCTTTGTAGGGATGGATAATGTACTGGAAACGGAACAACTTATAGAAGAGGCATTAGATCATGATCCGCAGCTAAGATCTGAATTATTAGATAAGGTTCTAGATTATGAGGAGTTGCCTAAGTCTTATCTAGGTCAGCTAGCTACCTTAGCAAATCATGAACTTACTAAGGTGCTCATATCAGGGTATGAAGAGGTAGAAGATATTATATACTTTGACCCTATCCCCAATTTTATTTTTACGCGGGATATTGCTATTACAGTGCAAGATCATGTTATTATCACAAAAGCGGCTAAGGAAGCTAGAGCAAGAGAAAATCTACTAACTAGATTTATCTTTCTAGCTCACCCTATGTTTAGGGAACTGAAAAATTCTGATAAGATTATAAATCTTAATAACATAGATCTATTTCCACCTTCTAGAAAAGGAGAAAATGTGTCTATAGAGGGCGGTGATATGATGATGATAGAAAGAGATTATCTTCTTATAGGTTGCAGCGAACGGACAACGGCACATGCTTTTGATTCTCTAAAAAAGCATTTACATGATAAGGGAATAAAAATCAATATGGTCAAGATTAACATTCCAGCCGAACGATCTTTTATGCATATAGATACCCTATTTACAAGAATAGATACGGATGCAATAGTTTGCTACAAACCCATTATATATGACGGTCTAGGATCTAATGTGGAAATGCATGCTTATGATGGTTCAGAGACAGTATATCCTAGTGTAAAAGATTTCTTCCTAGGTGAGATCAATCCGAATATGAAATTTATATTTTCTGGTAATGGAGAATCACCTTACCAGGAGCGTGAGCAATGGACGGATGGATGTAATCTAGTAGCGATACAGCCTGGCGTAGGTCTTACCTATGATAGAAACCCTAAAACAGAGATCTCTTTTACAGAGAATGGATACAAGGTTATCTCCGCTGAAGAATTTCTATCAGGATACAAAGACAAAAATATAAGCCCCTCCGAACTAAAGAAAACAATTATAAAATTTCCTTCTTCTGAGTTGAGTAGAGCAAGAGGTGGGAGCCACTGCATGACCTGCCCTATCCAACGAACTAAATACTAATGAGCAGATGCTAAGTTTTGATTACACAAAACGAGTGAGATATAGCGAGACAGATAAGATGGGCTATCTGTATTATGGTAACTATGCCAGCTACTATGAGATAGGCAGAGTAGAAACAATGCGTAGTGTAGGGCTTAGATATCTTGATCTGGAGGAAGAACATAAGATCATGATGCCGGTTGTATGGATGGAATCTAAATTCTTACAAGCTGCTAGGTATGATGATGAGATAAAAATAAATACGTCTATAGCGGAAATGCCTACAAAGATTATACAGTTTGACCATGTGATTAAGGATAGCTTGAATTATGTACTTAACAAAGGAAGCGTAAAGCTATTTTTTATAGATATGACCACAGGAAAAAGGATATCTCTACCACCGTTTATGCAAAAAAAATTAGCACCCTATTTTGGCTGAGAAAGGAAGCATACTAGATAGATTAGAGAACTTACCTATTGTTGTCAATGTGGTAAATTTTCTCAAAACATATTCTCTTCCTGGGCTTTCTGAAGTTCCTATGTATGATGTGCTATCTTTTATCTACAACGAAGCCATGAAAGATGACATCACTACAAGAGCTAGCTCTGTTGCGTTTAACTTTTTCTTATCATTGTTTCCTATAATTATTTTCTTATTCACACTCTTGCCATTACTTCCTTTTACTACAGGCTACCTCATAGTTGTAGAAGAATCCTTGAAAACAATTCTTCCTGGAACGGCCTATGAATACCTGTTTGGGATCATCTCGGATGTAGCCTCGATAAAAAGGAGTGGATTGCTATCTATTGGTTTTTTTCTTGCCATCTTTTTTGCCTCTAGTGGTGTACTAACGATCATGTATGGTTTTGACAAATCTTACGAGATCACTTTTAAACAAAGATCTTATCTAAAGAAAAGATTGGTGGCATTACTTCTCACCATTGTATTAGGTGCCTTACTTATTCTTTCGGTAGTGTTCATCATCTTTGGTAAGCAGATTCTTAAACGAATGATAGACTATTTTGACATCATAGAATACGGAAGTCTTATTTTTACTATGGTTAGACTATTTCTAGTTGCTAGTATTATTTACACGGGAATAACCATTATTTATCGATACGGCCCGTCTATGTACAAGAAGATAAGTTTCTGGAATTCTGGCGCCATACTTGCTACGGGTTTGTCTATCTTATCCTCTTTCGCATTTTCATACTTTATAGATAACTTCGGACGGTATAACGAACTCTATGGTTCGATAGGAGCACTTATAGTAATTATGATCTGGATGCAGATCAATGCATTTATCCTTCTTGTAGGTTTCGAACTGAATGCTAGTATTGCTGTCAATAAAGATCTAAGAAAACAGGATATTGTTTAAAAAATCCTATCTATAATTAAGCAAGAACGTCCCTGAAATCGCTGTAATAATCGATCAGGAGCCCCATCGATAGGTATCTATATCTAATCCGATCATATCTACTATCCTATCCGTAACGGTGCTAACTACCTCATCTATTGTTATGGGATTAGAATAAAAAGAAGGCGTCGCGGGCAAGATAATTCCACCTGCCTCCGTCACAGTTTTCATATTGTTAATATGTATAAGACTTAGAGGTGTCTCCCTTGTTACAAGAATAAGTTTTCTTCTCTCTTTTAGTATTACATCTGCTGCTCTACTCATAAGATCATCAGAAACACCCGATGCTACTCTTCCTAATACACCCATGGAACAAGGACAGATAACCATTGTTCTATACTGAGCACTTCCTGAAGCAAAAGGCGCATTAAAATCTCTCTTATCATAAAATGTAAACGGGTAGACCGATGCATCAAAAGGTCCTACCTCCAATTCCCAGTTGATCACAGCGTTTTCACTCATGACAACGCCGCCTTCTATGTTTTTAATTTTAGAGAGCTTGTCCAGTAAGGATTGGGCATATAAAGCACCTGACGAACCCGCTATTCCTATTACGATCTTCTGCATAACACCTATAACATGAATATGGGAAAAAGAGTTGTATCTCAAATAACTTCGGCTACAACAAAAATACTTCCGATGATAAGAATGAGATCTTCCTTAGTCGCTTTTCTTTTAGCAGCTGCTAGCGCTCTAGGCACAGAAGCATAAGCTTTTCCGTTTAGATCATAGCGCTTTGTTTCTTCAAGGATATGATCTGGAGATTTTCCTCTAGGTATATTGGCCTTAGCAAAATGATAGAAAGCATCTTTTGGCAATAGACTATAAACCTTATCCAACTGCTTATCATTTACTGTTCCGAAAACAATCCAAAGTTTTTGATATTTCATCTCTGAAATTCTCGCTAGAGCTATCTTAAGACCTTGTTCGTTATGTGCGCTATCTGCGATAATCGTGGGATTAGATCCCAGTTGCTGCCATCTACCTATGAAATGAGTTTTCTCCTTGTAAGTTTTAAGAATATTCGTAAAACTTATATCAGGATTTAGTCTACTTTCTATTTTCGCTAGCTGCTGATAACTTACGATAGCAGTTCTTAGGTTTTTACTGAAGAAGGGATTAGTTTCTAACTCTTTATGATCTATAGCATTCATAATATCATCTAGGTCAACTTCGCTGACAAATCTTATCAGAGCTTTCTTAGCAATTGCTTTGGCCATAAAAACTGGCCTCGTTTCCTTATGTGTTTCTCCTATAATTACTGGTGTTCTTAACTTTATGATTCCTGCCTTCTCTTTAGCAATTTTAGACAAGGTGTTTCCTAGCATCTCCGTATGATCATAACTTATATTAGTTATAATAGACAGCAGCGGGAGGATTACATTAGTCGAGTCTAGTCTTCCTCCTAGGCCTGTTTCTATAATGGCGTAATCTACTTCTTCCTTGGCAAAATAATCAAAAGCCATCGCAACGGTCAATTCAAAAAAGGAAGCATCGATTTTTTCATCTTGCTTCAGTTTCTGAAAATCTATTACAAAGTTTTTTACATATTTCTTAGAAACTAACGCACCATTTATCTTTATCCGCTCTCTGAAATCTTTGTAGTGAGGAGAAGTATATAGTCCCACCTTATAACCTTGAGCTTGTAAAAAAGCAGCTAATAGATGAGCTGTTGTCCCTTTTCCGTTCGTACCGGCCAGATGTATAGACTTCCACTTCCGCTCCGGGTGTTCCAGGTGAGCACACAATAGCTTTATGTTTTTTAGGTCTTTCTTGAACGCTACCTTACCTTGTCGCTGAAACATGGGAAGTTGTGTATATAAATAAGTGATAGCTTCTGTATACTTCACTATATTGTGTTATTATGTTAGTAGAAAATTCGAAGATAGAAGAATCCTAAGAAATGAAGCACTATGATTATGTAATTTGTGGCGCAGGATGTGCTGGTATGAGTCTTGCATATAGAATGTGTAATCCTAGCTTTTCTGATAAGTCTATACTGATTATAGAGAAGGCGGAAAAAAAACAAAATGATAGAACCTTCTGTCACTGGTCAAAAAAACCAGGGATCTATGACCCTATACTACATAATAGATGGAATAAAATACAATTTATATCTGACCGCCTAGATAAGGAGCTGAACATAGAACCCTATGAATATAAGATGATCAAGGGGGAAGATTTCTACAAATTTAATCTAGAAAAAATAAACGCTACAGATCATATAGATTATGTAAAAGCAGAGATAACATCTGTAGAATCATCCGAAGAGCTAGCAATAGTTAATACGACAGATCATAGCTATAGTGCAGATATCGCCTTTAAGAGTTTTCCAGTTAGTGGCATCGATTACAAGAATGATCTGCATGTCATCCAGCATTTTAAAGGCTGGTTTGTAAAAACGGAATCTGCAGCTTTTGACAAAAGAAAGGCAACTTTTATGGATTTCTCCATTCCTCAAAATGGCGAGACAAGATTTATGTATGTTCTACCTAAGTCATCTACAGAAGCTCTAATAGAACTAGCTGTTTTTTCTCATGCACTCCTGTCAGAGGAGGAGTATGATTCCATACTCGGAAATTATACGAAAGATCATCTAGGTTTAGGGAAATTCGAAATAACAGAAATAGAACAGGGTGCTATTCCTATGACAACTTATAATTTTCAGCAACACGACACATCGCGGATCGTACATATAGGAACTGGTGCAGGTATTGTAAAGCCTTCATCAGGATTTGCTTTCCGTAGGATACAGCAGCACAGCGAAGCAATTATAAGCTGCATAAGAGAAAACAACCATCCAAGAAAGGCACAGCACGTATTTAAGTCTAAGTATAAATTATTTGATAAGATATTTCTGAATGCACTACTCACTGACAAGGCTTCTGGACAAGACGTTTTCAATAGATTATTTGACAAAATAAACCCGCAACTTATTTTCGAATTTCTCGACGAGGAGACCAATTTCTTGCAAGAACTTAAATTATTTACAGCTCCTCCTACCCTCCCTTTTATTAAAGGATTTTTTGAGGAGATCAGGAAATGAGATAGTTTATTTTCCTGTCTACATTTTTTGCACTGGTCGTGTAAATTTATTTATCAATCTCACTCTATTCTATTTTATCTAAATTATTATTTGTGATAAATAATTGTCGCCCAATCGAATAATTTTCGTTTATATGAGTTTGTATTTAAGCATAATCATATCCTTAAGTTGTTTGCCATTCTCATATATAGGTGTTGGATAGTTCTCAATAAAAAAATTATCCTTTCTATCAAATATTTTATACCATTTCTATTTTTAGATGACGGAAAAGGATTTAGAATTGTTCAAAATGGATCAAGGCAAAAAACGTAGGCGAACCCATAGGTTCGGCGAGGCTTTTTAACGAAGGAACATGAAGAACAATATAAATAATTACCGTCATTCTAAACTAGAATTGGTATTAAACCCTGCTTTTTGATATAGACTTATCTGTTTAGATGATGCATCTCCAGTTCCTATTATAAGTGAGTTGAATTCTTTATTCTTTGATTTTAGAATAGCATCTTTTAATAAGAACATTCCAATGCCTTGACCCTGGAAGTTTTCATGCACAGCAATGTTTTTAATTTCAATGGTATAATTATTTAGGCTTTGTAAAACATATATTGCAGAAATAATTTCATTTAGTTCGAGAACGTAAATATCAGAATTATAAATGTATTTATCTATGGCTTCTATTGTCTCATCTGCCAGTAATAATAAGTCATATGGAATTTTTTCCTCTTTACGAAGTTTTCTAACCTGAGAAATATTGTATTTATTTTGAATCAATTTTCGATTGGTTAATGTCTTATTTAGTGACCGTTAACATAAATATATAATCCATATCTAATACACTAGTGATCTATATTTTCACAATCTTCTCTCTTCCTATTACTTTATCTTGCTTATCATAGAGCGTCAATAAGTAGACTCCTGAACCAAAAGATGCTGTAGTTATTTTGCCATCAGTGACTACACCTGAAACCAATCTAGATTGCATATCCATCATCTTATACCTTGATGCTTGGGTATTCTTTACAAACATTATATCAACTACTGGATTGGGATATACATTAGAATTTAGGGATTCATATCCCAGCTCTTCTGCAGAGCTAATTCCAAAAATCTGGCAGGTGTAAAAATTATCTCCTAGCTCTACAGGTAGTCCAGGCGTAAGGTCCTTATTCTCAAAACCTGATAACGTCCTGGGGTATCTATAAACCCTAAAGGATCCGTTATTGCCCACTGGATCCCCTTGAGTTTGAGGATTATTAGAAACTGGATTCTGGTAGAACCAAACAACATTTCCAACAGGATCTACTTCAAAAAATCTTCCTGTGAATCCTTCACATATAAGTATATTACCATTGATCATCTGCTGCGCACCTGATATTCTAGGAGAAAATAGATCATTTCCATCATAACTGTAGAAAAGATCAATTGGACCATAAGACGTATTAGACGCTCGTAAATAATGACCATCTTCATCCATCGGTGGTTCTATAATATCGACTGTAGAATACCCTCTAGTATCCCCGTTATTAAATATCATGATTTTCCCCTCATTCGGCAGACCAGCCTCTATCCAATGCACATCATGCTGCCCATACAATTTCTTATCTTCTACATTACCTTGGTTATAACTTATAGGATTGCCCCACCTGTACAACAAATCTCCTCCCTTGCCAGCTTTACCTCCTGTACTTCCTGCCGATTCAGCTATGGTAGTGCTATGATCTATTATCCAGAACTCATTGAAATTCCTAGAGCTCAGAATTATTTGGTCTAACTCTGGATTGTAATCTACAGCATTACAGTGGTTCCAGTCACCACCAGAATTGGCAAACGCGTTTATATTTATACGTTCGGGATGTTCTGATATGACACCATAGTTTACTTTACTACTATCTATATCTTGTATAAGGTGATCTTTTACATGCCACTCCCATACAATTATCCCATCATTAAGTCCATCAGGTTGTACCTCTACAACATGATCTGGCCACAGACCTAAGTCACCTATTGCCCCTTGTCTACCCATGGACCGGGCTTCTTCCGCGCTGATGCGCTCCCATGCAAGTATAAGAACATTTCCATTAGGCATTAACTCAACGTCGTGATGTTGATGCACTAGTGAATCAGCATAAGTATATTGCCACTCTATATCGCCATCCCAACTTATCATTTCTATTATTCCACCTCTTCCACCTGCGTTAAACATTCCAGAAATTCTCCCCGTTCTAAGTAGACTTCCGTTCTCCATTAAGTAAGCAACTGCACCAGGTCTATATTCACTTTCCCATGAATTTATTTCATTTCCACAATTATCTATTAAGTAGGTGCTTAATGAAGAGCTCGGCGCAAAAAGTGTAAAACCGTCATCTGAATCAGCAGAATTCATCATCAGTCCCATCGTTCTTTCTTGACCATAAGAGCAAGTAAATATGCTAAATAATAACAATATTGATTTTACTATTTTACCCATTTTAAACTTTATTTAATACCATTTTTATTTTTAGATGACGGAAAAGGATTTAGAATTGTTCAAAATGGATCAAGGCAAAAAACGTAGGCGAACCCATAGGTTCGGCGAGGCTTTTTAACGAAGGAACATGAAGAACAAAATAAATAATTACCGTCATTCTAAACTAGAATTGGTATAAGACTTCAAAATAACTATAATCCACCATAGATAAGGACTAATTCTAAGCATTTTCTTTCATAAGTAATTATCCACTACATTTGCAGGTATAGACTAAAAGAAAATAACATATAAGCTTATTGTAGCGATCACTAAGAGAACACTCCATATTTTCACGATAGGAGAAGCGATAGGACTTACTTCGGCAGTAATAGTCTGCGGAATCAGTGACACATCTCTAGGTCTGACTAAGGTCCAAACAATCACTACAGCTAGCAGAGATAATAAGGTCAGTGCCATACTATGCAGAAAGGCTAAATCAGGAAATGCAAATAGAAAAAATCCATAGATGGGGAAGTTTAGGATCATACCCGCTAGAGCGGCATCTGCAGGAACTTTTTTCCATACTATTCCCATAATAAATGCAAGGACAACACCTGATTGTAAAAAGCCCCAATACTGTTGTATAAAAAGATATAACCCTCCTTCAAAACCAGAAATTATAGGTGCCCATATGCAGGCAAGCAGCATCAACACCAGGGTTGTCTTCTTTCCTGTAGAAACTAATGTGGTACCATCGGCATCTTTGTTTATAAATGGCTGGTATATGTCAATAGTAAAAATTGTGGCTGCACTATTTAACAAACTATCCAATGTACTTAGTGTAGCTCCAAAAAGAGCCGCCAGCATAGCTCCTGCCATTCCGGACGGCAGTAGATTTTTTATCAAAGTAGGGAATGCTTCATCTGGATTTACAATCTCCCCTCCATATAATTCATATGCTATAATGCCTGGAAAAATAACGATGAATGGAATGATCAACTTCAGCGTAGCACCAAACAAAATTCCCTTCTGCCCTTCTTCTAGGTTACGGGCTCCTAGTGTCCGCTGCATAATGAACTGATTCATCCCCCAGTAAAATAAATTAGGTATCCACATACCGCCTAAGAATACGGCAAGCCATGGCAGCTCAGGATGGTTAAGGGGTAATACGGTATGCAGTTTCCCTTCCGACAATTTGATGAATTCTCCCACACCACCTAGCTCCTTAAAACCTAAGTAAGTAACTACAGATCCACCTAATAACAGGGCTGTCCCTTGGATAACATCAGACCATACCACTGCCTTTAAGCCACCATAATAGGTATATAATCCAGCAACGATACCTACCCCCCATATGCCATAGATTAAGGGCAAATCAAATATTGTTTCTAGTGCAAGTGCACCAGCATATAATACCGTGGCTATCGTTACACCCACATAGAAAATCAGCATACAAACGGACATAAAAGTCCTACACTTTCGATCATATCTATGCTCTAGATACTGTGGCATTGTATAGATCCCCAATTGTAAAAACTTAGGAAGCAAGAACAAAGCAGTAATCACCAGTGTAAAAACTGCTATCCATTCCCAGCTTGCAATAGCAAGACCTATCCCTTCTCTAAAACCCTGTCCCGCTTGTCCTATAAAATGCTCTGAAGAAATATTAGATGCCACTAAGGATAGACCAATTACCCACCAAGACAAGTTCCTTCCTGCTAAGAAGTAATCTTCTGTGTTTTCTTCTCCTCGCGAAACATAAAGCGATACAATAACAACTAAACTAATGAATGAGATGAAAGCAATGTAATCCAGCGGTGTGAAAATCATACATAATAAGTTAATACTGTGTTTTAAAATTTTATCAAATTAAGAAAATTGGTCAAATACAAGCTTTCACGATATTAATATTACAAAGTATTGTTGAAAATTATAATATGTAAGTTAGAGAACAAATTATCGATATATGATAGTGGTCTGTGTTAATAAAGTTAAATTACAAGGCAAATCCATCACACTAATACGCAGATATTTTTTAGTAAACTAAGAAATTTAGGTACAAAAAATCTAACATCCGCAGAAGAAATAACCAAGGTAGAACTTCTAAATTTGGCATTTTTTTTGATAGCTATCGCCAACTTCTTAGATTTCATATTTAATGTAGTTGCTGGGTACACAAATCTTACACTTTTTCCGTTAGGTATTTCTCTTTTCATGATAATCATGTTGTTTTTTAATTATCAGGAAAAAACATCTATCACTACTATCACTGTTATCATATTTTTTGATTTCTACCTGATCCTTCAGCACTATTTGTTTGGCATGCTATTGCACATTACTCCAATATATATCCTGCTGACAATTTTCATTATTACAATGTTCGATGATCAAAGGGTGAAAATGTACACGCTTTGTACGCTTACTTTACTTAGTTATACCATTTCTATTTTTAGATGACGGAAAAAGATTTAGAATTGTTCAAAATGGATCAAGGCAAGAACGAATGAGTTCGACGTAGTCGAATAAAGTACGAAAGTGCTTTAAAGGAGAGAACCGCGAAAGCGGGCGGGCTAGCAAAGAACCCATAGGTTCGGCGAGGCTTTTTAACGAAGAAACATGAAGAACAAAATAAATAATTACCGTCATTCTAAACTAGAATTGGTATTATACAGCATCAAGGATTATAACTGACTATATAGATAGTCCCTATGCTGATCTGGTTATACCTACGATAAAAGATGTTTATTTTATTATGACCCTAGTCCTAAGTGCCATATTAGTGGTTAGGATTCTAGACCAGCGAAGAAACTATATAAAACTCACAAAAAATCTACTGATGGATGTTGAGAGAAAAAACATGGAGCTAGAAAATCAGAATAAAGAACTTGAGCGATTTGCTTACGCTACTTCTCATGATTTAAAAACACCACTCCGGAATATAACAAGTTTTATAGAGCTTATCCAGAAAATGAAAAACAACCAGCAAGATCCTACCTTGAGTAAATACTTGGAATTTACGAAAAAGGGCGTACTTCAGATGAATAATAGTATAGATGATATTCTTACATTTTCTGGTCTAGATTTCAATAAAGATAGCCATGCATATATAGATCTTAATGTACTTTTACAAAATCTACTATTCAATTATGTGCATAAAATCGAGTCGGGAAATTTAGAAATTAATATTTCTGAATTGCCTCCGTTAATTGGGAACAAAGACCAAATAAATGTAATATTTCAAAACCTTATCGACAACGGACTGAAATATAATGACAACAAACTTATCAAAATTCGAATATTTGCTGAAGTACTAGATGATATTATCCAAATTAACGTCCAAGACAATGGTATAGGTATCGATCATAAATATGTCAATGAAATCTTTCTACCATTCAAGAGGCTACATGGAAATGCGGTGTATGAAGGTACTGGATTAGGTCTAGCTATTGTCCAAAAAATAATGGAAAGTCACCAAGGACATGTTGAAGTAAGTTCAACTCCTGAAGGCTCCATATTTAAACTAGTATTTCCTAATAAGCTGAACTAGTATAAGTTTTTAGAGATGTCTTTCTGCATGATAGGATGATCTTACCAATGGACCACTTTCTACAAAATCTATCCCCATCTTAAGTCCTTCTTCTTTATACATAGCGAAAATGTCAGGATGAACATACTCTGCAACAGCTAGATGCATCTTAGTAGGTTGTAAATACTGACCTATAGTGACAACATCGCAGCCATTATTATGAAGATCTGATAGAACTTCTAGTACCTCTTCTTTCCTTTCTCCTAGACCTACCATAAATCCAGACTTCGTTCTGTGACCTGCTTCCTTAGTTCTTCTTATCTGCTCCAGACTTCTATCATATCTTGCCTGAGGTCTTACTAGTCGATACAGTCTTCGTACGGTTTCCATATTATGAGATACAACTTCCTGACCACCTGCTATCATTCTGCTCAGTGCATCCCAGTTAGCTCTTACATCTGGAATGAGTGTTTCTATAGTAGTTGTGGGAGATAATTCTTTTACAGATTTCACAGTTTGGTACCAGATCTCTGCTCCCCTATCTTTTAGCTCATCTCTATTTACAGATGTGAGAACGGCATGCTTCACCTCCATAAGCTTTATCGCCTCCGCGACTCTTCTCGGCTCGTCTTCATCATATTCTGGCGGTCTTCCTGTTTTTACAGCACAGAAAGAACAACCTCTCGTGCATACATCTCCTAATATCATGAAGGTCGCTGTACCTGCACCCCAGCATTCTCCCATGTTAGGACAATTCCCACTCTGGCAGATGGTATTTAGCTTATACTCGTCTACTAGAGAACGGACATGTCTATACTTCTCTCCGATAGGGAGCTTTACTCGTAACCAATCTGGTTTTTTTCGCCTTTTCGGCGCTTCGTGCTGACTTATAACTGGTAATTCTTGCAAGATCTTTATTATTTAAGACAAATATCTCATTAATTAGTTCGATATCCTAACTCCATCTTCAGGTAAAATTTGATAAAATAGGGTTTATTACTTATCGCATCGGTTTCTAAGAGTATAGGAATCTTTTTTATAAACAGATCAGCACCTAGTCCTATTTCCATCGCCTTAACATACTTATCGAAAGCTCCTACCGCAAAATGTAAGCCCGCTTTTCCTTGTAATCCTGGAACAATAGAAAGGTCAGAAAATCCCGTGAAAAATCCTGATGAGCCAAATATCGAATTATCATCCAGAAATACCTCAGCATTTTCCTCGCTATACTGCTCACTTCTTATCTCAAAAGGACCACCGTCTTCTGTGATATATATAAGGTCTAAAAAATATGGCTTTAAAATGGCAATACTCGGTCCTGCTTCTACATTATAACCTATAGCAAGCCCTTTCCTACGAGCTTTTTCTGATAGATATTTTTTTCTTCCAAACCCCGCTCTTAAGTTGATAAGACTATTTACCTTACCATATACAAATGATCTGGAATTATTAAATACGCTTACGGCAAAATTCTTGTTTTGTCTCTTCTCCCGAAAATCCTTCGTATAACCGATCTCTATATTATAGTAATTTGTCTTATAATAGGTACGTAGTTTACCCGAATTGTAGCCTATAGCAAATCCATTCTCATGCCATCTAAAATCAAATGATTTCTCTTTTTTGTAGACAATTCCTTTCCAGTCTACATCTACCTGCTTAGGCAGCAGAACCTTCTGGCCTGCTATATTACCGCTCATGCTTAGCAGAACTCCTAGAATGTATATTTTGAGAAAAGACATATCCATATACTTATAAATCTAATAAATAACTATTTAGTTCGCTAGACATTAGTATATATTAATATTATATATTGTATTGCGCATTACATCTTGACCGTAAGCATCCCGCTTATTTGTAAGATTCCAATCCTCGTAACTTCATTTTTTTCCTATCGTGCTTTTTATGTAAATTGGCAGAATGAATCTATTATCACCCAGCACGATCCTTATTGTATTGGCTATCTATTTTACAGTATTGTATGTGATTTCCTATTTTACAAGTAAGGGATCTGATAATAATTCCTTCTTTACAGCCAACAAAAATTCCTCTTGGATTCTTGTAGCTATAGGCATGATCGGTGCTTCCCTTTCCGGTGTAACTTTTATTTCTATCCCCGGAGCAGTAGGTGCAGCAGGGAAAAATATGGCATTCTCATGGATGCAGATGGTCATGGGGTTTCTCGTGGGTTATTTTATTATAGCCACAGTTCTGATGCCTATATACTATAAGCTAAAACTAGTGAGCATCTATGAATATCTAGAGCAAAGATTAGGTTTTTATAGTTACAAGACGGGAGCAGCCTATTTTATTCTATCCAGAATTATAGGGGCTAGTTTTAGATTATTCTTGGTCGCAATGGTGTTTCATAAGTTTATTGCTGAACCTTTTGGTGTATCCTTTATATTTACAGTAGTTTGTACGATCTTACTTATCTGGTTATATACATTTAAGGGTGGTATAAAGACCATCGTTTGGACAGATACTATCCAGACAATTTTTATGCTCCTTGCTGTTATATTTACCATCTACTTTATAATGCAAGGGATGGACGCATCTCTAGGGGATGTATACAGTACCATATCCAACTCTGATTACAGCCAGTTGCTTTTCTTTGAAGAAGGCTGGTCAGATCCCAATAATTTTTTCAAACAATTTATCAGTGGGATACTTATTACTATTGTCATGACGGGATTAGATCAGGATATGATGCAGAAAAATCTTACTTGCAAGTCCTTAGGCGAAGCTCAGAAAAATGTTTTCCTTTTTAGTATTGTTCTTATTTTTGCTAATATTCTTTTTCTTTCATTAGGAGCATTACTGTATATCTACGCAGCACACATAGGAATAGAGATACCAGCTAAGACGGATCAGCTCTACCCTATTATCGCATTAGAACACCTGCCTACCGCGGTGGGTATTATCTTCATCATCGGGCTTATTGCTGCCGCTTATTCTAGTGCAGATTCTGCTTTGACAGCATTGACAACTTCCTTCTGCATAGACTTTCTGAACTTTAACAAAAAAGAAAGAACAGAAGAGAAAAAGAAAAATTTGAGAATACTTGTTCATATCGGTTTCTCTTTAGTGCTTCTTGTCATAATCGTAATATTTAATAATCTAGAAGGCAGTGCAGTCATTAATAAATTATTTGAATGGGCAGGTTATACCTATGGACCTATCTTAGGACTTTTTGCTTTTGGGATATTTACTAAAAGAAGAATTGTAGATCACTGGGTTATACCTATCGCGGTTCTAGCACCTGTATTATCTTATATTATTAACGCTAATTCCATAGCTTGGTTTGGTGGTCTAGAACTAGGTTTTCTTATCATTGCAGTAAATGGGCTATTGACATTTGTAGGCTTATTGATGATTTCAAAAAAACATTCTTTAAATTAAAAAGATTGATCATTCGTGAACGAACAACTAGATCTAAAAAATATCATACACAATCACCACCGATTTAGAGATGCACTTATCGAAAATCAAAATACCATACATAATGCTATACTGAAATCTGGGAAACCTTATTCTGGACAATACTTACTCAATTTTTACAAGAAAGTTAATGCCATAAAAGATTCCATCATCCAAGTATTAGAAACAGATAATATCTATCCAGCTTTCATTCTCTACAGAAGCCTCATCGAGCATTACTTCAAATTTTACTATGGATATATGATATTTATAATCGAGGACAATGATCAACTAGGAAAAAAGTTTATAAGTGATCTGTGGCTTGCCGAATTTCTAGATACAGAAATGAAAAACTTAGTTATAGATGAAATACTAACAGCTGCCCCTATAACTGGCAAGTTCGAAAAGATCCTACTAAAACATCCAGATCTAGGAATACCATCGGACTACACTAAAACAAAAGTAGAAGAAGAAAAAGAAAAGTTTAGCTTTCTGTCTACTGTAGAATACTGCCTAAAGAATAAAGAGCTCGACGATATAGAAACAGAAGAAACCTATAGATTTCTTATCAAACTTTTACATGAATATAACCACTACGCAACCTTCGTACATGGAGGTCCCTCTACTGATATCATTACAAATGAAATTAAAAATGATCTTAGAAATTCTCAGGAATACAATAGTATATTTTCCTCAGTCTATATCACAGCAGATCTACTCAGTTTTTATTTACGAAATTTTCTAGTTTCGATAGAGAAAGGTTTAGACAAGATTCTACCCGTAACCAGGCGACCACTTTAACTTATTATACGCTATGATAAAATATACTGAACATGATTCTAATCACCGCCATCTAGATAAGATGTCTACTGCTGAGCTCGTAACTCATATCAACAAAGAGGACCAGACGGTTGCACTGCAGATTGCTGAGAACTTAGGCGCTATAGAAAAAACTATAGACGCAGTCTACACCAAGATGAAGGAAGGTGGTCGGCTTTTCTACATCGGTGCAGGAACAAGTGGTAGGCTTGGCATAGTAGATGCCTCCGAATGTCCTCCTACCTTCGGTGTTCCACACGACTGGGTAATAGGTATTATTGCAGGAGGAGATAGTGCTATCAGAAAAGCAGTAGAATTTGCAGAGGATGATACAGATATAAGCTGGAAAGATCTTTCGACCTACGGAATAAACGAAGGTGATTTTGTCATAGGCATTGCCGCTTCAGGGACCACTCCCTATGTGATATCAGGCTTGCGAAAATGCAAAGAGCAGGGCATTCTTACCGGCTGTGTTGTATGTAATCCCGATTCTCCTATTGCTGCCTTATCGGATTATCCTATAGAAATAATCACAGGGCCAGAATTTGTAACCGGCAGTACAAGGATGAAAGCAGGAACCGCACAAAAACTTGTTCTTAATATGATCACAACTTCTGTAATGATCAAGCTAGGCAGAGTAGTTGACAACAAGATGGTCGACATGCAATTATCGAATAATAAGCTGGTAGATCGTGGATCGATCATGATACAGAAAAAACTAGATATTTCCTATGACCAAGCTAAGGCACTATTACTAGAAAAAGGTAGCGTGAGAAAAGCCTTGGAAGAGTAAAAAAAAATTGACTTTCATAACACTCTTGTATACATGGCCTAAGAGATACTATTACAAATCTCCCTGCTGTTTTCTAAGCAATGATTGTTGTCGTAGGATTTCTTGCTGGCGAAAATATTCTTCTCTACGCATCTGTTCCTCCTTTACTCTTTCCACCTTAGTTTTGTCGAATATATCCCGCTGAAAATAAAACTGATCCGGTTCCTCATCCCACTCCTTTTCCTCGACATCGTCCTCCTCTTTTACATCTTTAAGAATAAAAGAAACAAAGGCTCCTACGATAGCTCCGAACAGATGACTCTCCCAAGATATGCCTTCTTGATTAGGTAGTATCCCGAAGAAGTAACCACTTCCCAGATACATCACCGTCACGATAAGTGCCAGCATAATAGAAATCATGTTCCTTCTAAAGAGTCCATTAAAAAAAACAAAAGAAACCAGACCGTATACTACACCACTAGATCCGACATGGTACACCTGACGAGCAAATAGCCAAACGACAAATCCTGTCAATATATAAATCATGAAAAAACCAAAATATGATATCCTCTTATAAAAGATAAACAGCATCGCAGAAAGACCTATCAGTGGCATCGTATTAGAAATAAGATGACCTATATTACTATGTATAAGAGGAGCAGTAAAGATTCCGAGCAAACCATGAACCTTCCTCGGGTATACGCCTTTTAGTCCCACTGTGATATCCCAGTATTCTTTGATACCAAACAAAAACCACAATAGCACAACAAACCCTATAGGAAAAACTAACTTACCCAACGTTTCTCTAAAAGTCTTATCCATATATCCTTTTGCGTTTTCGATTCCACATACCTTTTTTACATAACAACTATGTGAAATACTCATTAGAAACACAGAAAACTGCTATAGGTTCTAGCTATATCTTCTGTGTACCAGTTGTATAAAGTGTTCCGCTTTCTTTAGTTTCTCCTCATCATACCATTTATATTTTTCAGCACTTCCCTCTATAAGAAAATCTTTTGCCTGCTGGAAACTACTGAAACTATCCAGTTTCTTCAGTGCGGCGTTATACGCATCTTTATCACCACCAAATAATTCTTGGATCGTAAATATCTTTTCATTGATACTCATAGAACCTGCGAGATCCTTGATCGGCATCATACGTAACTTATCAGAAAGTTCCGACGCCACAAGCTGATCTCCGAAGAGTGCCGCAAGAGCTGGTTTTACTTTTGCTTTTACAGGTATAGGCGTAGGGACTGGAGCGGCTTTAGCCTTAGGAGGGCTTACTACTATCGCTTCCTTTTCTTCTATAATTTCCACCGGTTCATCCTCTAGGTCTTCCATTCCGAAAGAAGGTTTAACTTCTGCTACAGGTCTAGTTTTTTTTTCTGCTTTTATCCCGTTAGATACTGATTTGTTAGACTTAGAAGGCGTACTACCCTCTTCAGATTCTATTGCCTCATACAAGGATTGCACATATGACTTTAGCAGATCTTTCTCTATCTTATGCACCTCTTCATCAGACTCTATACTTGAGTATATATGATTTATCTTATCTATAAATGTCCTTGCCTTTTTACGATCCATTTCTATTTTTTTTAAAAGTTGATTTTTCCTTCGAGGCTATACATCTAGCATCTTAATACAAATAACATATCTTCCGACGAAATTATTGAATAAATAGACTTAAATCAATCGAAAATTCTACATAATCGATCTAAATGAAGAAGAATCCTTATATTTTGAAAAAAAATATGTGTCGATCATCCTCCATAAGCAGATAAATTTCTATTTATGTGTTACTAAATAGCTTGTGGGAATTAGTCTACAAACTATCAAATCAAAATGAGTATGTTTTTAGAACCCAGTTTTAGAGGACAGCGTAGCGGATGGATAGAGGTCATCTGTGGTTCTATGTTTTCTGGTAAGACTGAAGAACTTATCCGCAGGATTAAGAGAGCCCGCATTGCTAACCAAGCTACTCTAATATTTAAACCAGCAGCAGATGTAAGGTATGATGATAACGATGTGGTTTCGCACGATGATAACCAGATCGATTCTGTCCCCTTACCCTCCAGCAAAGAAATTTTACATCATGCAACTGACGCTAAAGTTATCGGTATCGATGAGGCTCAGTTTTTTGATATGGACCTCGTAGATGTATGTCAGAAATTAGCGCTTAATGGCAAGCGTGTTATCATTGCGGGATTAGACATGGACTACCTCGGGCGTCCATTTGGCCCTGTGCCTAACCTCTTAGCGATTGCAGAGTACATCACTAAGGTGCACGCGATTTGTCCCCATTGCGGGAATTTGGCAACCCACTCTTATCGCCTTTCGGAAGAAAAAGCTACCGTACTCTTAGGAGAAAAAGATGCCTACGAACCACGATGTCGGATCTGCTATCAGATGGGCAATATTCTAGATTTTACAAACAACAAATAAATATTAATTAGTTAAGTTTTTGATTAGGGCACCTTATCGCGCTATCCGTTCATACTGCTTAAGTACCTGCAATCTGTGCTCTATAGTCACCTCTTGTCTTCCCTAGGCGGTCAGCCTTCGATGCTCCTTATACCATTTTTATTTTTAGATGACGGAAAAGGATTTAGAATTGTTCAAAATGGATCAAGGCAAAAAACGTAGGCGAACCCATAGGTTCGGCGAGGCTTTTTAACGAAGGAACATGAAGAACAAAATAAATAATTACCGTCATTCTAAACTAGAATTGGTATTAGATCACTAGTCCGCAGTCAATTGCAGTACCACTTCTATCCCGGGTGCAAAAGCGACCTGAATATTAGGAAACAACACCAAAACTGACCTTACGAAACTTACTGGAAGAACAAGCCTAATCACGCAGGAGACAGGCAATCCAGGTGACGCCCAAAACAACCTGATAAATAGGACTATTTCCATTACTTTTTAACGTAAAACAGCTTAGAACTAAGGTGTAAGCAGGTATAAAAGCGTTAATGAAATAAAAATTGCTCATATTCCTTCCAAACCCATAATTTCATTGCGGAAAAATCTGATTTCTAAGAACTTAAGTTTATTATTGCGGTGTTTTTCAGCTAGGACAATCGCATGCTTACCCACATTCAGCAAAAGTGAATTATCTCAGCTATTACACATGATAAACCAAACTGGATGCGCAAAATAAAAACTTGTCTCATTTCTGTCTTCAATAAAGACGGATTATCAGAAATTATAGCGGAGCTAAAAAAGTCCGATATTCGAATTTTATCGACTGGTGGAACCTATACTTACCTTACGGAACATGGCCTCCAAGTAGATAAAGTCGAAGATCTTACCAGCTATCCTTCTATCCTAGATGGCAGGGTAAAAACATTGCACCCTAAGGTATTCGGAGGTATCCTAGCGCGGCGGGCGGACGATCATTTGCAACAGCTAGGGCAATACGAAATCCCAGAAATAGACTGTGTAGTTGTGGATCTATATCCGTTTGAAGAGACTGTAAAATCTACAACGGACGAGGCGACAATTATAGAAAAAATAGACATAGGCGGAATAGCCCTAATAAGAGCAGCTGCTAAGAACTATGGTGATGTCGTGATTATACCTTCTAAGGAACAGTATGCAGACCTAGTACAAATATTGCAAAATGATGCAACTTCTAGTCTCGAAGAAAGAAAGGATCTGGCTCGGGAAGCGTTCAAGGTTTCGTCGCATTATGATACAGCTATTTTTGACTATTTCGATGAAGGAAAACAAGAGAAAAATTTTAAGCATAGTATACTCGGCGGGCAAGTACTGAGGTATGGAGAAAATCCGCATCAGCAGGGTATATACTTTGGAGAGATGGATAGTCTTTTTCATAAATTATCTGGTAAGGAACTATCGTACAACAACCTTGTAGATGTAGACGCAGCTGTTGCGCTGATGTCAGAATTTCATGAAGGCGATCCATGTTTTGCTGTTCTTAAACATACGAATCCATGTGGTATTGCTATAAGACCTACCATCTTAGAAGCATGGCATGCAGCACTAGCGGGGGATCCTGTTTCTGCTTTTGGTGGTATCCTGATCGCTAATAAAGAAATAGACCTAGCAACGGCAGAAGAAATAAACAAGCTTTTCTACGAGGTGCTGATAGCTCCATCCTTTTCTGAAGATGCTGTGGCGCTTCTTACACAAAAGAAAAAAAGAGTGTTGATGAAGATCAATCACTTCAATATCAATAAAAGAATATTTAAAAGCATCCTAAACGGTGTAATACAGCAGGATGCTGATCATAAGGTAACTCAGTCTAGCGATCTAGAAATTGTAACAAAGAAAACACCATCTGTAGAAGATATAGACGACATGTTGTTTGCCGAGAAATGTGCTAAACATCTCAAATCTAACACAATAGTTCTAGCTTCTGGAAAGCAGTTACTGGGTATGGGTTCAGGACAGACTTCTAGAGTGGATGCTTGTAATCAGGCTATAGATAAGGCCAAAAGAATGGGATTTTCTCTAGATGGAGCCGTTATGGCCTCTGATGCTTTTTTCCCTTTTCCTGACTGTGTAGAACTTGCGCATAAGGCGGGTATAACATCTGTAATCCAACCAGGAGGATCTATTAAGGATAAGTTAAGTATAGAATACTGTGACAATAATGATCTAGCCATGGTGTTTACAGGGACGAGACATTTCAAACATTAAAATAGGATTGTTGAATTTTTGTATTGACATAGGAAATAGTTTTATAAAATATGCTGTCATAGATGGTAAGGATATTCTTGCCTATAAGAGACAGAAAAAACTGCTTGTCGGAGATATCAAAAACTTACATAAGAAATATCCGTTTGCTCGGGTGATTTTGTCTACTGTCAGGAAGAACTTGCCGCCATTTTACGCTTACTTAGATCGGACATTTTCTACCTTAGAATTGTCCCATAGGACCAGACAAGCATTTAATAGTTTATATAAAACGCCTAAGACTATCGGTAAAGATAGACTAGCAGCTGTAGCTGGTGCAATAGATATGTTTCCTAATGAGAACAGTCTGATCTTCGATATAGGAACCTGCATGACTTCTGATTTTGTAGATAAGAAAGCGCTATACCATGGCGGAAATATTTCACCAGGTATAGACCTAAGACTTAAGTCTATGCATCACTTCACATCAGCCCTTCCACTTGTAAAAGGAAGTTTTAAGAATAAAATACTGGGTGTTTCCACTAAATCAGCCTTGCAGAATGGTGCGATTTATGGAATTGTCCTAGAAATAGAAGCCCTAGTTAGGCGTATTGAACGCGAATTTGGTAAGATTAACGTTATTTTAACTGGCGGAGACGCTGTTCCATTTGGAGATCTCATAGAATGTAAGAAATTTGTAGTTCCTAACCTGGTCCTTTTGGGCCTAAATGCAACATTAAACTATAATGAGTAGAATCATAGCATATATATTTTGTTTTCTCCTACCCCTGAGCATGTGGGCACAAATTTCTGATAACAACCCTTATTCTAGATTCGGGATAGGTGAATTAAATAATACTAATTTTTCTCATCTGCAACAGATGGGAGATCTAGGTGCCTCTTATGCTGACCCCTATCACATTAACATTGTAAACCCTGCAACCTTGGCTAATCTAAGGACTGCAGCGTTCGATGTAGGATTATTTACAGAATACTCTACACTGTCTGATGGCAATCAAGAAAGTACCTCATTCAATGGTAATCTTGCCTATCTATCACTAGCATTTCCGTTAAAAAATCCTGTTAATGAATTGTTTGATAGAATAGAGAGTGATTTTAGCCATGGAATGGCTTTTACCATTATGCCGCATTCTACTGTAGGATATAACATTAGGTCTACTGAAAATATAGATTCTATAGGTAGTGTTGTACGGGATTTTACAGGAAGTGGTGGTACGTACAAATTTCTATTTTCTAATGGATTCAAATATAAAAACTTTTCTGCCGGTATCAACTTAGGTTATCTTTTTGGTAAGATAAGAAACGAACGTTCAGTAGAATTCAGTGATATATTTAATGTGTTCGGTGTTGACTACGAGAACAACTATTCTGTAAAAGGATTTTTGTGGAACCTAGGATTACATTATTCTTTAGTCCTGAATCAGAAAGAAATAGATCAAAAGAAAGGAGTTCCGTCTAAGGTATTTAACTTTGGATTATACGGTAATTCGGCAACTAGGTTCAGTACCTCTTCTAATGTAGAAAACTTCCTTGTAAACGAACTTACGGGTAGCTTAGACACCGTGGATATCTTGGAAGACAATATAGGCACTGGGAAACTGCCAGCAGAATTAGGACTCGGCGCTACGTACTTTAAAGGAAATAAATGGGCTCTAGGTGTTAATTATTCCATAACTTTCTGGAATAAGTATAGAAATGATGCGAATCCTGAAACTTTAACAAATGCAAATAAGTTATCATTAGGAGGGTACTTCCGACCTAATTACAAGTCGTTTGATAAATATTTTGAACGTGTGATGTATAGATTCGGAGCCTATTATAATAATGACCCTCGATCTGTAAATGCTGAACAATTAAATAACTATGGTGTGACCTTTGGGTTTGGAATGCCTTTTGTTTATCAAAAGAAGATATCCCATGCTAACATAGGATTCAATATTGGTAAAAAAGGCGGAAATACGCCGATAAGAGAAACTTTCTATCGACTTACTTTCGGTTTTACCTTTAATGATGACGAATGGTTTATTAAACGGAAGTACTATTAAAAAATTAGACTATGCTACACTACATTAAAAAATTTACCTTTTTAACTCTAGGACTGTTAATTGCTCAAGGAATTACCGCACAGTGCGAAAACTGGATGGACTCACCTGACAAAGATGAATTAGAAAATGCACACTCTATATATAGAGCGGCGCTAAAATCTGAAGACTATAAGTTGGCAACAGAATATTGGGAGAAGGCATACGCTGGTGCACCTGCTGCAGATGGAAAAAGAGACTACCATTATCTAGATGGCGTGAAAATATATATTCACAAACTTAAAACTACAACCGACGAAGAAGAAAAAAAGGCAATCGTTAATAAGGTAAATAAGCTATATGATCAGGCTATTGCTTGCTATGAATCGAAGTCAATTAAGCCTACTGGTTGCAAGGATGATGCTTGTTACTCTCAGAGGATCGGTTATGTACAGAATCGTAGAGCTTATGATATGTTCTATTCCCTTAATTCTCCTTATTCTAAAAACCTAGAAGTTTACAATGATGCGCTTGCGAGAGCAGGTAATGATCTGGAGTATACCTTCTTTGATCCAGTTGCAGCAATGGTAGTATATCAGTTTCAGAAAGGAAAGATGGATAAACCAACTACACTTGAATACTTTTCTAAAATGGAAGAAGTAGCTGCTTACAACCTAGAGAATAATTCTAAATATGGAGAATATTATGATCAGGCATGGAAGGCTGCAAAAGCAAAATTTGCGCCCATAGAAACAGATCTATTTGATTGTGATTACTTTAAACCGCAGCTAGAAGAAATGTATGAGGCTGATCCAGATGACTCAGATAACCTAAAAACTGTTATTGCATTACTTAAGAAAAGAAACTGTCCTGATAGCGATCCATTCCTAGCAAAACTGAATGCAAAGTGGAAGACCTATGCTAACTCTGTAAATGCATCCAGACAAGCCGAGTTCGAAGCTAATAATCCATCTATTCTTGCTAACAAAGCGTATAAGGCAGGAAATTACGACGAAGCGATTTCTAGATATAGAGAGGCGATCAGCAAGGAAGGTGACAATATGAAAAAGGCGGAGTATCACTTCTATCTAGCATCCATATTGTTCAGAAAAAAGAAAAGTTATAATGATGCGAGAGTAGAAGCAAGAACAGCAGCTCAACTAAGGCCAGGCTGGGGGAAACCTATGATGCTTATCGGAGATATGTACGCAACTGGAGCTAGAAACTGTGGAGACTCTTGGAATCAGAGATTAGCCATCTTAGCAGCTATAGATAAGTATAATGCTGCTGCTAGTGATTCAGAATTTGCAAGCGAGGCTAGAGGAAAAGCATCAAAATATGCAAATTCCAAACCTACTCAGGATGAAGGGTTTATGAGAGGTGTCAAGAACGGTGATTCTGCAAAAGTAGGCTGTTGGATAGGAGAAACAGTAACAGTCCGTTATTAAGAGCTAATAGATAACTAGACAAAAAAAGAGCTTGATCTTCGCGGAACATGCTCTTTTTTTTTTAATATTAATTGACATCCATCTGTTTTATATTAATTGACATCCATCTGTTTTATATTAATTTAGCATCTTAGATTTAAGAAAGCATTAACTTACTAATATAGTTTCCCTACGTCTACATAAAAAACAAGCTATGAAAGCCACCGACTACATCTACCTGACCAGCATCTTTCTAAGTACATTTCTTGTGAGCTGTTCCCCTAAGGTTGTGAAAGAAACTAAACCAGTGACCGTAGAAAAATCGGAGCCAATAGAGGAAGCATCTGGCCCCTGTACTACCCTATCACAACTTCCTCCTGATGAAAAAGACGATGCCGAAACAGCTTATGTATTGTACAGAGATTTCTACAAAGCTAAAGATTATACCAAAGCATTGCCTCTATGGCAAAAAGCTTATACCCTAGCCCCCGCTGCAAATGGTAGAATCAAATATCAGTTCGATGATGGTGTCGGAATCTATAAAGAATTATTTAATACATCAGAAGATCCCGTAGAGAAAAAGTCTTACGTAACTAAAATTATGGAGATATATGATAAGCGGGCAGAGTGCACTGGAGATGAAGGATATAGCGCTGGAAGAAAAGCTTTTGACTACTACTACTATTTTAAAGATTATATCGGAGAAGAGGAATTATTCCAACTTTTCAAGAAAGCAGTAGATATGAAAGGAGAGCAGTCTGATTATTTCGTAATTAATCCATTTACTTCCATATTATTTGATCGTGTACTGAAAGAAAAAATCAGTCATTCTGAAGGGAGAACGTATGCTAATACAATTTTCTCCGCCATAAAATACGGGCTAGCCAACTGTAAAAAAGATTGTGGATCATGGAATATTGTAAATGATTATGCCCCTGCACGATTAGAAAACCTAGAAGGAATAGAAGGATTCTATGATTGTACTTACTATAGCAATAAGTACTATGCTATGTACCAAGCAAATCCTCAAGATTGCGAAATAATCAACAAGACGTACAGCCGACTACTCTATGGTGGATGTGAACCAACCAATGCTTATGTAATAGAATTAAAAAATGCTAAACAAACTAATTGCTACACGCCTCCTCCACAAGAAGGTCCACTAAGAAGAGGGTACAATGCTTACTCGGAAGGTAGATACAAGGAAGCCGTAACTTCTTTTGAGGAGTATATTAGTAACGCTAGTGATAATGAGAAAAAAGCAAAGTACACGCTCCTGATTGCAAAGATTTATTATGGAGATCTTAAAAATTTCTCCCTTTCTAGAAAAAAAGCATTAGAAGCCGCCAGCTATAGATCTAACTGGGGAGAACCCTATATTCTTATCGGAAAACTATATGCGAGTAGCGGACCACTATGTGGACCAGGTAGAGGCTGGGACAGTCAGATTGTTACTTGGCCAGCGATAGATAAATTTAAGTATGCCAAGAAAGTAGACCCATCCGTAGCAGCTGAGGCCAACAACTGGATCAATACATATACCCAGTATATGCCTTCTAGGGAAGATGTATTTATCAGGAACCTAAAAGCAGGCTCTAGTTATACCGTTGGATGCTGGATAAATGAAACAACTACTATTAGAACGGCCGATTAAAATTTTATTTACTATTTTGCTATAAAAAAAGAAATGGATTTTAGAACAGAGTGGAGTAGTTGGGTGCTCGTATTGCTTATGATGGTCATAGCATATGTAATATATCCTTATGCGCCAGGTGACAATATTAGTATGACTATATTACAAATTGTGGGTCTGCCATTAGCTTCTATAGCCTTGTCATGCATACCTGTTCTCATTTTTTGTTACTTTATCAACAAGATCCCAGATATAGACTATTCTATAAGATTAGCAGCTGTATATATGGTATTTATGCTGATTAAACATCTAATGTAGCCATCAAAGAAACCATTTATATTTAAAATAGGTTAATAGAGTGAGAACCTATTGTCAGATCAATAGTTGTATGAAATTATGTTAGGAAGAAGACAACCACAAGGTAGATATTACGGCGGAACAGGAGATCCATATAGTCGTCAAGGTAGAGGCGGAGGAACCTCTAGGTTTAAAATATTTCTCATACTAGGTTTAGGTATGGCTGCTTTCCAAGCATTCAAATATTTTACAAATACACAGCTAAATACGCTTACTGGTGAAAATCAGAGAATTCAGTGGACACCTGAAGAAGAAGTGAAACTGGGATTGCAGTCTGCCCCTCAGATGGCTCAGCAACATGGAGGCTTACACGCAGATCAGCGAGCACAAGATTTTGTAGATCAGGTAGGTCAGAGACTTGTTACTGGAACCATAGCGGAAGAATCAGCTTATCCTTATGATTTTCATCTATTAGCAGATGAGCAAGCGGTCAATGCCTTTGCATTGCCTGGAGGTCAGTGCTTTATTACTGCTGCCTTGTTTAATCAGCTGACAACAGAAGATCAACTTGCCGGAATTATGGGTCACGAAATAGGGCATGTTATAGAACGTCATGGCGGAGAGAGGATGGCTAAGTCTAGCTTTATACAAGGTCTTATACAAAGTGTGTTAATAGGATCTGGTGGCGATGCAAGTATGTCACAGATAGCTAACCTGGTGGGAAATTATGCTAGCATGAAGTATGGAAGAGATCAGGAATTAGAATCTGATGACTGGGGTGTAAGACTCATGATAGAAGCAGGTTATGATCCATATAAACTGATAGAGGTTATGGATATACTAGAAAAAGCTTCTGGTGGTAGTAAAGGCCCTGAATTCCAAAGTACACATCCAAGTCCTGAAAATAGAAGAGAGCAGATCAAAGCCTCAATAGAAAAGTATAGTAAATAAAAATTAAAAAAACTTAAAATAATAAATCGACTTATGGCAAATTTTATGGAATCTAAAAACCCTTTATTAAAAGATTCTGCGATGAGCAAGGCTGTCAATAAAACGGCTGATTCTCAAGATTTAGTAGAAGTAATCAATAAAGGAGAAGTTATGACTGTAGATGGTGCGGTCAATAAAACATTGATACTATTTTCTCTTATGATGATCACTACATTCGTAAGTTATATGATGCCATCACAACTATTTATGTATGTAGGAATATTTGGTGGATTAGGCGCGGTGCTATTCGCCTCTTATAAACCTCATCTATCTAGTACCTTAGCTCCAATATATGCATTACTAGAAGGCTTATTTGTTGGAACAATATCAGCGATATACGCTGCTCAGTTTGATGGAATTATATTCCAGGCTGTAAGCTTAACCTTCGGTACACTGTTAATGATGCTAGCTATATATAAATCAGGACTGATTAAGGTGACAGCAAAATTTAAAATGGGTGTAGCTATGGCAACAGGAGCTATTTTCATTGTATACTTAGTAAGTTTCATAGGAAGTTTTGTGGGATTTAATGTTCCATATCTTCACGAAGGAGGATTAATGGGTATAGGTGTAAGTATTGTTATCATCGCGGTTGCGTCGCTTAATTTATTAATTGATTTTGACAGTTTCGAAAAAGGAGCTGCCCATGGATCCCCTAAGTACATGGAATGGTTCTGTGCTATGGGCTTATTAGTTACGCTCGTATGGCTATACTGGGAATTCCTTAGATTACTATCTAAGTTGCAACGAGACTAGTTGTAAAAGACAAAAAAGGATCTTTCTTAAATAGAAAGATCCTTTTTTTTTTATACATGTATAGCGGTAGATTTACAACTTAGCTGGGACGAATGATGTTTTTTGTCTCTGGACTGCCGCACTCGCTTTCATCGTCATATAATTGTAGAACTCTAGGTTCCTGATTATTTGATACTTAATGATGAACCTAAGATAGTTCATCTTGTTAGTCTCTTATGATCATAAACTATACTTATCCTACCCCTCAGCTAAAGCGCCAGATAAAGCAAAGTGTCGGTAGTTCATTCAGCATAGTAGAAAGACTCAAAATGGGTGGCATAGGAACTTCAAAACTTCAGATGATAGAAGCTTCAGATGAAATCTATCAATTAGTAAGTCACAAAACTGATACTATATATTGCTATATAGAATGCCGTAAAAAAGGAATTGTATTGGGCTTCCATTCTACGCTAAAAGTATACTTGTGGCTCATACCCTATCTTTTCTTAAGTATAGAATTAGGGAGCAATAATGTAATTATAGAAAGCGAAGGAAATGAAACGAAACTTAAGCCACCTTTTAACGGAAATCTAGAACTTGCTTACTTTGATAAATTACAACGCCTGAAGAGTAATTATTTGGAGCTATGACGAAGAAAGATGTAGCATTCCAATTGTTCTAACTTTGCTACTAACCTGAGTTCGACTGTTAAATAATTGAATATCAATTAAATATATATTAAATAATATGTGATTGTGTAGTAAAAAATAGGGAATATTCGTATCTTAATAGTTGACAATCAATTAATTACGAAGTTATTCCCTATGATTACTGAAGAACAAATTACTGATATTTTCTGTGTTATTGATGAATTTATGA
>Ga0209187_1000806_pt1 | contig 45853 bp, 34 predicted proteins | sample BantaG_FD_187430 | JGI IMG/M metagenome (GOLD analysis project Ga0209187, IMG submission 187430) | Marine algal microbial communities from Bantry Bay, Ireland - BantryBay_4 metaG (SPAdes) (version 2) | ecosystem: Host-associated > Algae > Red algae > Unclassified | place: Bantry Bay, Ireland...
AAAACACCTTGTTGTTGTGACGAGGATGGCGCAGCTATAGCTAAATGTCAAAAAAACAAGTTATAAATCAAAAAAAAACTAAATAATGCTTGGATAAACCATAGAAAACGGGGCTAATTTTTAGAGTGCACTAAGTCGTATTAAACAACAAAAAAAATAACATTTCTAAAAATAATGTTATATTTTTTTATATAACCAGCCATCAGATTTTATGCGATTGCCATATTTTCATCCTTTAAGAAATGGATTTTACTACAAGAGTTGCCTTGTATTAACTCATACACACAATTACCATTAGTATTTTTTAAATAATTTTTTTAATGCATTAATCTAATCAGTTATCAATTGTTTAGAGGTGTTTCTATTTACCCAAACAAAAATTATTATAATTGGAAATATTATAAAAAGAACTTGCCACACACCAGTATGCATTATTTCAAACATAGGCTGAATGTAAATGCCAATAAAAAACAAACTTAAAATTCGTATAATATTTAGCAGGGCTAAAATTATCAGACCATAAAAAATGCCTTTTAATTTACTCATTTTAGTTGATGGGTATACTAAAATGCCACAAAATAAAATGGCAATCGCTTCTATTGCATCACAACCATTTTTTATACTTATTGAAAAACTATTGGCTCCCAAACTATCCCCACTTACTAAAACAGGATAATTGAATAATTTTAATATAAAACCACTAATCTTAGCATAAAAAATAGCCGTATTACCTACTATGTGTTCTTGAAAAAAAGAAGAAATCCATAAGGCATAAAATATAAAAATTAAACCAGAAAATTTAAAAACTAATTTATTTAGTGGATTAGAAAAAAAATTCAAAAATTTTGATTTCAAAAATTTTATAATTGAAAAAGATTTGATGCGCTTTTTCGTTTTAATCTTCTTTTTATTCATAGTTACAAATAATTAAAAATGAACTCACAATTAAGTGAATTCATTTTTAATTGATGGTTATAAAATTAAAATTTAGTGAGCGGCTATTTGCATTTTTTTACTCACAGTAAATACTGAAACACTTATAAATGATAATATTAATAAGCCTAATACAATTAAACCCCACTCCGAAAGTGTTGGAACGGTTTCTGTTGGTGTAGGTGTAATCTGCATATCTCTGCCTCTTATACTGTTACCTCTTATTGCGCCATCCGGACAATTTGCGGTATGTATATTGGCGTAAATTTCATTGCTTCTAAACATTAAAGAATTAGCACTCATAAATGCTGCAGTAGGATCATTTTCTGTCCAATACCCATAAGCAGCAGTATTGTTAAAGCTACTAAAAAAAGGCGTTAAATCATACACAACACCACCATTGCTACCAGCAGCAGCATTATGAAAATGAGCTGCAACAATTGGCTCATCCATTTCGCAAGTTACCATCATAAAATGATTGTTAGATTGGTTTCTGTCAATTGTAGCCATTCCAACACCTGTTCCTGTGCAAGCAGATGGAGGCACTTCATTTTGTGAGCTAAAAATATAACTATAATTTTCACGAGCCAATTTGTAAACCTGCCCTCTAATTTCGCCGCCTGGGTTTTCTTCCGTATGAATGTTCCAATAATAACCAGCACTTAAAAAAGTATTTAATGATTCAATACTATTTAAAGGTAACATACCAATAATTTCATTTCCAGTAATTAAAGGGGTTAAATCATAAATTACACCTCCATTTTCTCCTGCTTCACCTTCGTGAATGTGTGCACCTGTTATTGGACCACTTAATCCATCTGCAATTAAATGAAAAGTTAATGTATTTAAATCGTAGTTTACATTTACCGTACCCAAGCCAAAAGCATCGGTGCTTACAGCAGGCACTTCTTGGCTGCCGGTTGCAAAAGCATCAAATGTTAAAGCAGGTTGTAAAACTAATTGTGCACGAATTTCACCGCCAGGGTTTGCAGCAGTATGTACATTTACATAAACATTACCTGCTTGTATATCTGCCGCGTAAGCAGTTGGGTCAACTACAGCATTTACTATTGATGCGCCTTGTATAAAAGAGGTTAAATCTTCAATAACTCCACCGTTTGTACCAGCTGCGCCTAAATGTAAGTGAGCCCCTGTTATTGGGCCACTTAACCCTGTGGTTGAAACATTAATTTCAAGTTCATAACCTGCTTTCGATAAATTAAAACTGCCCCAACCTAAAGCAGAAGTTGTAACCGCAGGTACTTCGTTTGAACCTTTTAAATAGGCAGTATATCTAAAATCAGTCTCTAACAAAATTTGTGCTCTTATTTCACCATTTGGATTGGCAGCCGTATGCACATTTAAATAATATTCTCCAGATAGAAATTTGGCTCTTTCAGATGGCGAAAAACCCGATAAAACATATGAAACCCTGCATCCATCTATAAAAGGAGTTAAATCAAAAATAACAGGACCTGCTGTGTCTGCTGCTCCCTCATGAACGTGAATGCCAGTAATAGGACCGCTTAAATCAGCTGCTGCAACTTCAATGGCTAAGTTTTGCTTATCTAAACTTAATGTAAAAATACCTAAACCCTGCGCTTGTGTTGTTACTGCCGGCACTTCATTATTTCCATTCATTCGGGCAGTAAGTTGCAGGCTTCCAGATAAATGATCGGCAACTACCATTGAATGAGATAAAAATAGAACTACTACTAAAAATAATAATTTAAAACTTTTCATAAAAAAATTTGTTTATTGAAAATAATATTTTCAAATATACGATTAACTGTTAGAATTTAGTTTTTTCATCTCCTAAAAAATATTTCTTAAAAAAATATTATTGGTTTAATTTTGTAATCAGCTTCAGTCAATTATTTAAAGCTCACTTTTTATTTATTAAAATTCTATTAGAATGATTAATTTTAAAGTTAAGCAATTTTTCTTAAGCCAATTTTTATTTCTTTATAAATGTATTTAAGTGTCCTTATTTTGTTTGCAAATTGTTTAATTTGTACATTTTAAATAATTAAATGAATTAATATTTTGAGGGCACATTTTAAAATATTAAATTTGTAAAAGAGTTTGTTATGTCATATTGAATTACAATCCCCAAAAATGATTTTATAAATAATTTTTTTATTTAGGCATTGTAAATCCAAATGATCAATTTTACTCGTATTTTTAATAATAAATTTTTTTTATGAAAAAACTTAATAATATGATGATTAATCGTTTTAGTCTCGTGAGCTTCTTACTTTTAATAAGCTTTAATTTTGTTGATGCAGCCACAATAACCGTTACTACTTCTGCCGATGCCGGTGCAGGCTCCCTAAGAGACGCAGCCGCCGTGGCCGTAGCTGGCGATGATATTGTTTTTGCAGCAGCAACCGATGGTACACCTATTGTATTAACTTCTGGTGTAATAACCATACCGGTAATGGTAACCATAACAGGTAATGGCATAGGCACAACCGTAATTGATGGTGGAGGCACAAGTGGCATCTTAAGCATTCAAAGCGCAGGTCAAGTTGATGTTTCCGACCTTACCTTAACCAATGGTGCTGCCGCTGTTAATGGCGGTGCAATCGAAACAGTAAACACAACTTTAAATGTTACTAATGTTGATTTTACCAACAACACAGCTGCAGGTGCTGCCGCAATAGAAGGTGGTGGTGCCATACACAATACTGGTGGCGACATAACTGTAACTAATTCAACTTTTACTAACAACACAGCAACAGGAGCTTCTGGTTCTGGTGGTGGTATTTTAAATGCTACTGGCGGAAACTTAACAGTTACCGGTTCAACTTTTACGGGTAACACTTCATCTCGTGCAGGTGGTGGTATCGAATCTAACTCAGGTGCAGGTACTATGCTAACTATTACCGATTGTGATTTTGATATGAATGCAACTGGTGCAGCACCAGGTAATGGCGGTGGTATTCACATTACCGGCCCAACCGATATTGATATAACAGGTGGTTCTTTTACAGGTAATACGGCTGCTGCAGAAGGTGGTGGTTTTTGGAATGGCAATGGTGTTGGTAATGTTACCAATGTTATTTTTGATGCTAACGTGGCTTCAGGTGCTGGTGCCGACCAAGGTGGTGGTGCTATCTTTAACGTAGGCGGTGGAGGTACCGTTAATGTAGATGCTTGTACTATAACTAACAACGTAGCCAATGGTGCAGCTGGTTCTGGTGGTGGTATTTTAAATGATGCTGGTGGAAACCTAACCGTAACCAACACCACTATTACAGGCAACACTTCGGTACGTGCTGGTGGTGGTATAGAAGATAACTCAGGCGCAGGCACTACTTTTGTAGTAACCGATTGTAATATTGATAACAACACAACAGGTGGTTCGCCTGGTAATGGTGGCGGTATTCACATAACTGGCCCAGGTGATTTAGATATTAGCGGTGGAACCGTAAACGGTAACACAGCAGCTTTAGAAGGTGGTGGCTTATGGAATGGAAGCGGAACAATGACTGTTACCAACGTAACTATTGATATGAATACAGCCAGCGGCGCAGCTGCCAACGAAGGTGGTGGTGGTGTTTTTAATAATGGCGGTACAGTTGTTATTGATATGTCAACCATTACCAATAATGTTGCCAATGGCGCAGCTGGTTCTGGTGGTGGTATTTTAAACGAAGTTGGTGGAAACCTAACCGTAACCAACACCACTATTACAGGCAACACTTCGGTACGTGCTGGTGGTGGTATAGAAGATAACTCAGGCGCAGGCACTACTTTTGTAGTAACCGATTGTATTATAGACAACAACACAACAGGTGGTTCGCCTGGTAATGGTGGCGGTATTCACATAACTGGCCCTGGCGATTTAGATATTAGCGGTGGAACCGTAAATGGTAACACAGCAACTGCAGAAGGTGGTGGTTTATGGAACGGAAGCGGAACAATGACCGTAACAAGCGTAACTATTGATATGAACACAGCAAGCGGTGCTCCTGCCGATCAAGGTGGTGGTGGTGTTTTCAATAATGGCGGAACTGTTTTTATTGATATGTCAACAATTACCAATAATGTTGCCGATGGCGCAGCTGGTTCTGGTGGTGGTATTTTAAATGATGCTGGTGGAAACCTAACCGTAACTAATACCACTATTACAGGAAACACTTCTGTAAGAGCTGGTGGTGGTATAGAAGATAACTCAGGCGCAGGCACTACTTTTGTAGTAACCGATTGTAATATTGATAACAACACAACAGGTGGTTCGCCTGGTAATGGTGGCGGTATTCACATAACTGGCCCTGGTGATTTAGATATTAGCGGCGGAACGGTTAATGGTAACACAGCAACTGCCGAAGGTGGTGGTTTATGGAACGGAAGCGGAACAATGACGATAACCAGCATAACTATTGATATGAATACAGCTAATGGCGACCCTGCAGACCAAGGTGGTGGTGGTGTTTTCAATAATGGCGGTACAGTTATTATTGATATGGCAACTATTACTAACAATGTTGCCGATGGTATGGCTGGTTCTGGTGGTGGTATCTTAAACGATGCTGGTGGAACTTTAACAATAACTAATACTACTATTACTGGCAATACTTCAGTACGTGCTGGTGGTGGTATAGAAGATAACTCAGGTGCAGGCACTTTAGTGACTATTACCGATAGTAATATTGACGGCAACACTACAGGTGGTTCACCTGGTAATGGTGGCGGTATTCACATAACAGGCCCAGGCGATATGGATATTACAGGTGGAACTGTTAACGGAAATACAGCTGCCGCTGAAGGTGGCGGTGTTTGGAATGGGAGCGGAACAATGAATATTAACATGGTAACCATAGATGGTAACACAGCCAATGGCACAGGTGCCGATCAAGGTGGTGGTGGTGTATTTAACAATGGTGGAACTATTAACATTACTTATTCTACCATTTCTAATAACAATTCAACTGCTGCACCAGGTGGTGGTGTACAAAATGTTGCAGGCGGAACTACCAATATGGAATATACTACTATTTCGGGTAATATGACAGCTGTAACTGGTGGTGGTGTAAATAACGATGATGGTATGATTAACATTAGCGCAACTACTATTGCCTTTAATACTGCTACTGGCGATGGAGGTGGAATATTTAACAACTCTAATGCAATTACTATTATTAGTACAATAGTATCAAACAATACTAATGAAGATATTTTTGGAGCAAATTATACTTCTAACGGATTTAATCTTATTGGTATTATTTCAGGCACGTTTAACACACAAGGTACTGATATAATAGCAGCAGACCCAGGGTTATTTCCTTTAGCAAATAACGGCGGACCGACACAAACACACGAATTACTTTGCGCTAGTGTAGCCGTTGATGCAGGTAATCCGGCAGATGCAGGTAATGCGCAAAATGGAGAAGCAATTGTAAATGGAGTAAGAGATATTGGGGCGTTTGAATCTCCTGAAAACTGTAACAACGGTAATGTGCCAACTTTAAGCCAATGGGGTTTAATTATTCTGGCTTTATTAATGTTAACTACTGGTGCATTAGGTATTATTCAACCAAAAGAATTAGTACTTAGTTATACTAAATTATAATTTTTTCATTAGGTAACATAAAACTTATTTAAACAAACTTTCAAAGCGAAAGCAAATTGAATGTTTTAAAAAGGAGTAGCATATATATATGTTACTCCTTTTTTGTTATCAGATTTTTTTAGTAGATAATTTAAAGAAAATTTATAAATATATAAATGATTTTTTTATATAAAGATGGAGCATTTTAATTCTTGAAAAAAACTTGGTAATTTTTGAACAAATTTGGTTCAAACAAATTTTTGATGAATTATGTATTGTAGAAATAAGCTTAATATTAAAGAAATTAACAAAGACTTGAAAACCATACTATAACTTTTAACCGTATATTATTATAGTAAGATGGTTGAATATTAGTATGCGTAAAATTAGATTGTATTATTAGTTATCCACTCACTATGAAATTAAATCTGGCACTTGTTAAATACAAGCTGCCGGATTTTTTGCTTTGAAAAATAATTTTTTAGTTCATAATATTTACTGAATTATGTGCTTAGTTATCTATCAATTTTTTTTGAAAACCCTTCATCTTTGTGAATTTTAAAATTTCTTAACTGGAAGCAAATCTTTTTTTAGGTATTTTAGTGAAGGTTTGTTATCCAACCTAATTACAATCAATATTATTAAAAAACATTTATTAACATGTGATGCTTTCTCTTGTTTTATTAATTTTTTAAAAATCCAATCAAACAAAAAATCACGTATAATAATTAATAAAGTTAATTTTTTTATAAAACTATTTGAATATCGAAGAATACATATCATCAGGAATATTAGAGCTTTATGTGGCGGGAGTCTTAGAAGATGATGTATCAAAAGAAGTTTCTAAACATATCAATAAACATTCTGAAATTAATAGTGAGGTAAATAATATTGAAAATGCCTTTATTAATTTAGCTATTTCCCTATCACCCAATTTAAGCACAGTCGAAATGGAAAAACAAAAGGCGAATTTACTTAAAGTAACTCATTTTAAAAATTCAGAATCTGAAAGTGGTTTTGTTAAAAAAGAAAAAGATTCTGTTACTGCCACTAAGAAAATATCATTATGGTTAAAACTATTAGCAGCAGCTTCAATTTTATTTTTGATTGCCAGCGTTTTGTTTAATGCAATACAATATAATCGTTTACAAGAGGCTGAGAGCAAAATATTGGAGTTGGAAAAAAGTAAAAATATATTGCTTGATAACTCCAAAATTGAAAAAACAAGTTACGAACAACAGTTAGCAACAATTCATAATAGTTTTAAAATTGAATTAGAGGGCGTAGAGGATAACAGTAATTTAAAAGCAATTGTTTATTGGAATAAGAATGAACAAGCTATTATGGTCAATGCTATTGATTTGCCAAACCCTCCTAAAGGTAAAGTTTATCAGCTTTGGTCTTTAAGCAGTTTAGACCCTTTAATACCAAAAAGTGCGGGTTTACTATCAAATTTTGACAAAATTACTAATATGAACTTTGAGGTCGACAACTTAAACGACGCTTTGGCATTTGCTATTACTCTTGAACAAAACGGAGGAAGTGAGCAACCAACATTAACCGAGCTTAAGCTTATCGGCACATTAAAATAAATCCTTTGGTGAAAAGATTACTATATTTGTAATTATAAAACTTATTTACACATCAGAAATATATCTTTAAACTAAATAATTACTATATTTGTATTAATTTTGTTAATTGACATGCTATAACAAACTTTAAAATTGCACTATAGAAAAGTATATTTTAAGAATATACTATATAGTGAGTTTTATTTGAAATACCAAATATAAATATATGAAGTTACAAATCCATCCTTACTTTAGCGCACGTATATAAATAGTGATATTTAATTTCTAACATAAAATTAAAATAACCTTAACACAATAATAAATACATATTTTAAACTAATAATTATGAAAATTAAACTCTACTGCTTTTGTAAATCTTACATTGCATATTTTGCCGTACTGTTTGTAATGGTACTTGCATCAACTTCGGTAGTTGAAGCTTCAAGCCATAGGGAAGCACCTTTGATCGCAAACGATCCATTGGCTGACAATACAGATTTGTATGCTTTTAGAAGTCCAGATGATCCCAACTCTGTAACTCTTATTGCTTGTTATATTCCAGGAGAAATTCCATTTGGAGGTCCAAATTATTATACATTTGGTGAAAATATCCGCTACGAAATTCATGTTGATAATGATGCTTCGGTTGTTGGTGATGAAATCACCTATCGTTTCACATTTGATATCGTTAATGAAGATCCAACTACTTTTTTCAATATTAGGTTAGGCCAACAAAATCAAAAAGCCACTTATACTATGGAAAGAAGTACTGATGGTGGAAATAGCTTTCAAACCATACTTAGTAATGGAGTAGTGCCTCCTAACAATATTGGGCCACGCTCAATTGAGTCTGGAGTTGGTTTAGGTTCATCATACCCAGCCGAATTTGCAGCTGCAATTTTACAGGCCAGTACTGGTGAAACCGTTTTTTGTGGACCTGTTGATGATCCATTTTTTGTAGATCTTGGTGGTACATTCGATCTTGGTGATACTCCTCGTCAATCTGGTGTTGATCGAGATGGTTTAGCATGTTACAACGTACATGCAATTGCTATTAAGGTACCTATTGCTACTTTACTTAAAGCAGGCGCTCCCGCCACACCAACTAATATTTTAGATTCTGACTATGTAATAGGCGTTTGGGCTTCTGCAAGCAGACCAACACTTAGGGTATTAAGCGACATGGCAGATCCGGCAGATTCTGGTGATTGGGTACAAGTATCTCGTATAGGTATGCCCTTAACCAATGAAGTAGTAATTCCAATTGGTGATAAAGATGCCTGGAACAGGTTGACTCCTTATGATGAATTAGCAGAAACTACTTGGGATGCATATTTTTACAACCCAGAATTAGCATTATATATGGATGATTCGCAGTTTGGTGGAGCAGTTCCTTCATTGACACCTTTGCGTATACAACGTAACTCTTTACAAGGCTTTGATTTTGGTAACGGGCAAAATGGTTTGCAGGGTTTAGCAGGTTCGGCAGCAGTTGCTGGTACTGCTTTAGATAATGCCGTTTTTGGTACTTTACTATTACCTGGTCCTGGTCAGCCACGTTCAGTTGATATTTGGCCTGCATTTCATACGGGTGTTCCTAATGTAATTCCTTACCAATTGGCAACGGGAAAGAATGGAAATCCATTAGCAGCAGGTAAACCTTTTATAAATAACTTTTTGCCAAACGGTGGAGATATGCTTCGTCTTAATATGGCAACCCCGGTAACTCAACGCACCGATCCTGCCTTTAGCCGTTCAGGAATTGTAAAAGCAGCTGTTTTAGGCTTAACTGCACCACCGTATAATACTAATGCTAACTTAGAGTTTATTCCAAATATGGATGGTTTTCCTAACGGTAGAAGATTAGAAGATGACGTTACTAAAATTGAATTACAAGCAGTAGCTGGCGTAGTATTAGCAGCAATCGGCTTATGGTATGATGATTATACCGCAGGTGACCCTAACCCGGTTACACAAGATTTGGTAGATGTATTAACCTACAATACTGGTGTTGAAAAAAATGACAAACCTTTTATGTCAACATTTCCTTATTTAGCTATGCCTTGGCGAGGTACTGATGTCGTTATATCTTATTAATTCAAAATCAATAATTATTTAAAAGAAAAAACAATGAAATTTTTTAATCATAAATATAGTCTCTTGTTATTATGTGCAATGATGCTAACGAGCAGTATTGCTTGGGCATCAAGCCATAGAGAGGCTCCTCTAATCTCAAACGACCCATTGGCAGACAATACTGATTTGTATGCCTTCAGAAGTCCCGATGACCCTAATACTATTACTATTATAGCTAACTATGTGCCGTTTCAACTACCACATGGGGGGCCTAATTACTATACTTTCGGTGAAAACATACGCTACGAAATTCACGTAGATAATGATGCAGCTGTACCTGGCGATGAAATTACTTATCGCTTCACTTTTCAGCGCACTAATAATGATCCTACTACTTTTTTTAATATAAGATTAGGGCAAGAAAACATACAAGCTACTTATACTTTAGAGCGTAGTACTGATGGTGGTAATACTTTCCAAGCTATTATTACAAATGGTGTTGTCCCACCAAATAATATTGGCCCTCGTTCAATTACTGGCGGTGCTGGTTTAGGTACATCTTACGGTAGTTTATTTCAAGGTGCTATTACAACAGCAACTACTGGTGAACAGGTTTTTGCCGGACCAGTTGATGATCCATTTTGGGTAGATTTGGGTGGTACTTTTGATTTAGGTGACACTCCAAGAGCAAGTGGTAATAATTCTGATGGGGTACAAAATTTGAACGTTAGCGCATTGGCTATTCAAGTACCAATTTCAACTTTATTAAAAGCAGGTGCACCAGCAGCACCAACTAATATTTTAGATGGTGATTATGTAATAGGTGTATGGGCATCTGCTAGTAGACAAGCTATGCGTACACTTTCTACAACAGCAGACGAAACTTATAGTGGCGACTGGGTACAAGTATCAAGAATTGGAATGCCATTAACCAATGAGGCGGTAATACCTATTGGCGATAAAGACCAGTGGAATAGAATGACGCCTTACGATGAATTAGCAGAAACTACGATGGATGAATATTTTTACAATCCAGAGTTAGCATTGTATATGGATGATGCCTTATTTGGTGGAGCCGTTCCATCTTTTGCTCCTTTAAGAATACAGCGCAACAGTTTGCAAGGTTTCGATTTTGGTAACGGTAATGATGGTTTATTTGGCTTAGCTGGTACACCAGCAGTTGCCGGTACAGCATTGGATAATGCAGTATTCGGTACCTTGTTATTACCAGCAGCAGGTAAACCACGTTCGGTTGATTTATGGCCTGCTTTTTTTACAGGAGTGCCTAATGTTATTCCTTACCAATTGGCTACGGGTAAAATGGGTAATCCATTAGCAGCAGGTAAACCATTTGTCAATAACTTTTTACCTAATGGTGGTGATATGCTACGTTTAAATATGGCAACGCCAGTTACGCAACGTAACGACCCGGCTTTTAGCAACAGAGGTTTAATTAATGCAGCTGTATTAGGATTAACGGTAGCTCCTTTTAATACCAACGCTAACTTAGAATTTATACCTAATATGGATGGTTTTCCTAATGGAAGACGTTTGGAAGATGATGTAACAATTATAGAATTACAAGCTGTAGCAGGTGCTGTTTTAGCAGCTATTGGTTTATGGTATGATGATTACACAGCGGGCGACCCTAACCCAGTAACACAAGATTTATTAAATGTGTTAACTTATACAACAGGTGTGGAAGCAAATGATTTACCTTTTTCAAACAGTTTTCCATATTTGGCTATGCCACATAGCGGAACAGGTCCAGCATCGGGTAAAATACAATGTGATGATGATATTTTTGGTAGTGTAACCGCAAACGACGATATGTGCGATTTAGCTGGTATTGAAATAACTATATATGATCCATCTGGTACTGTAATAAATACAGTATTTACAGATGCTAATGGTAATTATAGTTTAGAAGGTCCATTCAATTGTGATACAAGTTATTCAGCAGAAATTACTGGTAATGCACCAGATTGTTACGCAGGTAACGATGGAGCTTTAGGTCCAATTACCTTCGAAATAAATGGAGATAACACTCCAGATGGGGCAGAATTTACACAGCCAGTTTTAGTACCAACACTTTCACAATGGGGTTTAATTATTTTAGCTTTATTGTTAATTACATTTTCGGCCATTAAAGTAGTTGAAAATCAAAACTTGACTTACAACTTTCAAAGATCTTAAATTTTATTATGAGCCTTAAAATATTTATGTGCTTTTTATAGTAGTAAAATGCAACATTTCTTATTAGGAATGTTGCATTTTTATTAACAAATAAACTTTAAAATCAACTCCACATAAATAATATCTATACAACTGTTACTTTTCAATTTGTAACAATATCAAATGAAAAAATGAAATCAATACTTAAAAATAAATTATCACAGTTCTTTTTTGCAATCATAATCTTATCATTGTCAAATTTACATTTTGCGTGCAATAAAAACAAACAAAGTAAAAATTCTGCTACAGTTGAATCAAATAATAAAGTAGATATACCAGAGTTAATAACTCGTTCAGCAAAAATACAATTAGGTAAAGAGTGGGAGGGCGTTCAAAAATTTTACGCTAAACAACAAGCGAGTTTAAATAGAAACCCACAAAATAACGAAGCAAGGCTTAACCTTATTGAACTATTTGTAAAAGAAGCAAGAGTAACTGGAGAACACGGGCATTATTACCCAGCAGCATTAAAGTTGGCTAATCAAATTTTAAGTGAAGATAGCTTAAAGAAAGATATTATTTTTAGAACTTTGATGACAAAAGCCGGCGTTCAACTTTCATTGCACGAGTTTAACGAAGCTTTGCAAACAGGTTTAGCTGCGTTAAAAGTTAATGATAGAAATGCACAGGTTTACGGCGTGTTGGTAGATGCTTATTTAGAATTAGGTGATTATGACAAGGCGGTTAAAATGTCGGACAAAATGATTGGCATTAAACCTGATTTGCGATCTTATTCTCGCATATCGTACTTGCGTGAAGTTTATGGAGATATTGATGGAGCCATAAAGGCAATGGAAATGGCAATAAAGGCCGGTTTCCCCGGTACAGAAGAAACTGCCTGGGCTATGCTTACTTTAGGTGATTTGTACAATACATACAAAGACCCTGAAACTGCTATTAAAATTTATAAAGAAGTTTTAGAGGTTAGGCCTAATTACCCTTTTGCGTTTGGTGCTTTAGCAGCTGTTTATTATAACAATAAAGACTACGAGAAAACGGAAGCTACCTTAAAAAAAGGTATTGATATTATACCTGAGGTTGGATTTTACATGCAATTGGCAGAACTATATAAAACACAAGGACGCAATAAAGAGTTTGAAGCCCTACAACCAGAAATAATAGCAATGTTGCAAGACGATGTTGACAACGGGCACAATATGAATTTAGAATATGTTGATTTATATTTGAAATTGATAGAAGACACCTCCAAAGCTATGGAATATGCTAAAACAGAATTTGATAAACGACCTAAAAATATTGATACCAATTTAGCTATGGCAAAGGTGTTACATGCCCAAAATAAGAGTAAAGCTGAAATTGAAAAGTATCTTAAAATAGCTCAGAAAACTAACTCGAAAAATACAGAATTAATTGCTTTGCTTGAAATTATTGATAATAAATAGTATACCTAACAAAATATGTAATACAGATGAAAAAATGACATATTAAATTGTTTTATAATTAAGAAACTATATTTATAGGTTTCAAATTTAGAGCATCTTATAATATATAGTTCAGGCCTTTGTATAAAACAAACATTTAAATATGTAGCAATAATTTCAAGAACATTTTTAACTTTATGGCCTAACTTAAAAGATATTTTAACTTTTAATGAGCGTAGAAAAGATAATAGCCTTGCTTAAAAATAGAGACCAAAAAGGTTTGGAGTATTTATACGACCATTACTCAGCTGCGCTATTGGGTGTTATTGTTCGTATTCTACAATCAGAAAAAGTTAGTGAAGAAGTTTTACAACAAACTTTTTTAAAAATTTGGGATAATATAAGTTCTTACAACCTAGAAAAAGGTACTTTATTTACCTGGATGTGTCGTATTGCTCGCAATACTGCTATTGACCAAAAAAGATTAAAACAATTTCAAAATAACCAAAATACCGATTCGTTTCAAGAAACCATTCATAATAGAAAGGTAGAAGTTATAAATACCGATGGCCTTGATGCTAGTAAACTAATTAACTCTTTAGACGATGCTCATAAAGTTGTTATAGACGTCGTTTATCTACAGGGCTATTCGCATAGTCAGGCTGCCGAAAAATTAAATATTCCATTGGGTACCGTAAAAACCCGTTTACGAAACGCAACACTCAAACTAAGGGAGTTTCTTAAAAATGAAAAAGGGCTTTTTATCAATTTTTTCATATTCATCTTTTTAATTTTATTTTTTTAATGGAATTTTATGAAATACAAAATGAAGCTTTATTGGAGCGCTACCTACTTGGTGACGTTAGCCAACAAGAAATAGACCTTTTAGAAAAGGCATTTATTAAGTATCCTGAGTTAAAAAAAGAATTGATTGAAATTGAAAAAGCTTTTGAAGCCTATGCTCAGGTTAAAGCTATACAACCCGGGCCAAAGACTAAACCTTTGTTATTAGCCTTTTTAGATTATTCGGAAAGGTTAAAAGCGGGAGAACCGCTCAGCTCTCCTCCAATGTTAAGCCCCCATTCTAAAATTGATGATTATAATGAATGGCTTAATAGGCCTGATATGATATTGCCATATGATTTTATTGACTTTTATGCAAAAATTATAGGTCATACTAAAAAAGTAACAACTCTAATAGCTTGGTTAAAGTATGGCGCTCCAAATGAGGTGCATACTGATGAGTATGAAAAGTTATTTATTATAGAAGGCACTTGCAATATCGCTTTTAAAAACATTGTTCACACATTAAAAGAGGGCGATTTTATTGCAATACCTTTACATGTAAACCATAACGTTGAAGTTACTTCAAATATACCTTGCAAAGTTATTGTAGAGCTGGAAAAAATTACTGTATAATTTGTGTTATAATATAAATTATTGAATTTATTTATATTTTATAATCTTTTTCAGTTGATAAATATTAGCTACTTATTTTAGAAGTTTTAAAACTTAGTTTTAAGTTGCTACTATTTATTAAAAAAATAATTATTACTATAAACATCATACCAAAAAAAGGATAAGTGATAATTAACCAAAAATAATTAAAAGCATTTGTTAACCATTCTGCATTAAAGCCCACCTCAAATTTTTTATACCATATTGAGAATCTTAAATTAAGCAAAGTCCAAATTTTTAGTGTAAAAAACAGTTCAAGGACTATTAAACTAATTACACAGGAAACAATTTTATTTTTTATGCTAATTGGTAAGGCAATTGATATTGACAATAAAAATATATATAAGATACCAAAACTATTCCAAGAATTAATATGGTATTGAACAGGTTCATAAGTAACTTTAGTTTGCCCATTTTTTCTAGCATTTTTTATGGCTCTGTCTTTTTGTTGCTGACTTGTTAGTTTAATTAAAGCATCATAAGGTTCATATTTGTTAATGTAGCTACCAGGTATTTCACTAAATAATACGATGCCGCCATTTTTGAAAGACGAAAAAATTAAATTATTCTTATTAATAAAATATTTATGATGAATATCTGGGAATTTTGTGAAGTTAGATGTTAGCAATAAAATAAAGTAGATTGCTACTATAAAAAAAGCTGTATTTCTTAACTTACTAAAGTGCATTAATTTCTATTATTTATGTAACAAATTTAGTTACGTGTTAATATCTTATGTTGGTTTTACTCATTATAAACATCAATTCATTTCAATCCAATCACCATTGGCTTTAATCAAATCTACTAAGGCATTTAACGCACCTTCGGCGGCTATGTTCTTTTTTATTACTTCTTGGCCTTTATATAAAGTAATTTTTCCAACACCACTACCAACGTAACCATAATCAGCATCGGCCATTTCGCCTGGCCCATTAACAATACAGCCCATAATACCAATTTTAACCCCTTTTAAATGATGTGTTTTAGCACGTATCATTGCGGTGGTTTCTTGCAAATCAAACAAAGTTCTACCACAGCTTGGGCAACTAATGTATTCGGTTTTACTAATGCGAGTACGGGTGGCCTGTAAAATATAAAATGAAGTTTCGTTTATCAACTGAGGCATATGATTAGGCGCAGTCATCCAAATACCATCACCTAAACCATCAATAAATAGGCCGCCAAAATCGGTGCCGCTATCAACCATTAGTTGCTCCGTATTATTGGTTGTAAAATTGCAATTTAAAATTACAGGACAATCTATTTTTTTGTTAATTAAGTCAATCATTAAACGACGTAATGCTGGCATCCGGTGTTTGTTCTCCGTTTGTATAATTAATATTGCTTTTTTGTTTTTGCTTAGATGTTGTGCTAAACCGTTTTGTAAAATATCATTTTTAGTAATAATGAAATGCATTACATCATCAAAATTATAGTTAGATAAGGCATGCTCATTTATAACAGGATAGTACTTTAATTCACCTGTTTGTTTTGATTTGTTTTTGTCTTTATTTTGTTGCCATACTTCGGCATCTAACAATATTTTTAATGTGCCAGGTAACTCAAATGTTAGCCTTGCTTTTGTATAAACATAGTCAGCTGCTTGATCGCTTAACTTCCATTTATCTAAACTTGCATCATAAATATAACCTACATTTTGTAATTGAATTGGGCTGGTAATTGGTTTAGCACTTAAATCTGCTACTACAACGGGTACATTTTTGCCGCCAATATTATTAACATTTGCTGATTTCCTTTTTTGGTATTGAAAGGGTAGAATAGGATTTACTTCAATTGGGGTAATGGGTTTATGATTTTCTCTATTGCTATATCGAGCTACTATTTTTTTGCAAACTGGTATTTCTAGCTCAGGTGCTTCGGTTAAAGAAACTCTTACCGTATCGCCAATGCCATCTTCTAATAAAGTACCAATGCCAACTGCAGATTTAATACGGCCATCTTCTGCTTCACCGGCCTCCGTAACTCCTAAGTGGAGGGGATAAACATAATTACCTTCTTCCATCATTTTGTTTACCAATAAGCGATAAGCTTGCACCATTATTTGGGTATTACTGGCTTTCATACTTAGTACAATATCGTGATAGTTCAAATCTTCACAAATACGCACAAATTCAAGGGCACTTTCTACCATGCCGAGTGCTGTATCACCATATCTGCTCATTATTCTATCACTTAAAGAGCCATGATTAGTTCCTATGCGCATTGCAGTTCCTTCCGTTTTACAAACTTTTACCAAAGGGGCAAATCGTTCATAAATACGTTCAATTTCATCTGCATATTCAGCATCTGTATATACTATTTGTTGAAATTTCTTTTTATCAGCATAGTTTCCTGGGTTTACACGTACTTTTTCAACAATTTTAGCTGCTTCAATAGCGGCATTCGGTGTAAAATGTATGTCAGCTATTAAAGGAATATTAAGTTTTTGCTTTTTTAATTCGGCTTTAATTATAGCCAAATGCTTAGCTTCTTTAATACTTGGCGCAGTTATGCGAACAAAATCGGCCCCAGCCTCGTATATACGAATGGTTTCTGCTACTGTATCAATGGTGTTCATTGTATCAGCAGTAGTCATACTTTGTAAACGAATTGGAGATTTTCCGCCTAAAGTGATGTCACCAATTTTTATTTGATGTGTAACAAGCCTACTATATGTAGTTAAACTACGGGTATAAGAGTTAAGTCTATACAAAACATTAAATTATTTTACAAAAATAAACCAAATAGATTTTTAGACGCTTTTATTATGTTAAGATTAAAATTTTTTTTTGAGTAATATTTTAAATAAAAATAGTACATTAGAATTCTAAATTTATGAGTAATTATATTAATCCTAATCTAATTTTAAAGATGAAAAAATTTAATTCACTAATTTTTATTGATGACGATGAATTAACTAACATTTATCATCAACTTATTTTAAAAAGTTCAGAAATTTGCGACAAGGCAAAGTTTTTTTTATCTGCCGAAAAAGCGATTGAATATATCCAGAATATTACATCAGATAAAACAGAAACCTTACCAGATGTAATTTTTTTAGATATAAACATGCCCGCAATGAACGGTTGGGAATTTGTGGATTTATATGAAAAATTAGATATTAATAATAAACCCGCAATTGTTATGTTATCTAGTTCAAATCACATTAAAGATTTAGAGTTATCAGCATCGAAAAAAACGGTATATAAATTAATAAATAAACCGCTTCAATTAGAAGAGTTAAAACATATTTGTAGTGAACTTACCTAAATATTGTAATTCATTTACCTACTAACTAAGCGTACGTTTTACTGAAATTTCTTCATAACCTTCAATAACATCATCTACCTTCATATCATTAAAATTTTTGACAGATAAACCGCATTCCATACCAGAAATTACTTCTTTAACATCTTCTTTATAACGTTTTAAAGAACTAAGCTCACCAGTATAAACCACAATACCTTCTCTAATTATTCTAACTTTAGTATTCCTGTTTATTTTGCCTTCTGTTACAAAGCAACCAGCAATTGTACCTACTCTGCTAATTTTAAATATGTCTCTAATTTGTACGTTACAAGTAATTTTTTCTTCAATAGTAGGCTCTAACATACCTTCCATTGCAGCTTTAATTTCTTCTACTGCTTTGTAAATTATTGAGTACAATCGTATTTCTACACCTTCTTGCTCGGCTATTCTACGAGCCTGTGAAGATGGCCTTACCTGAAAACCAACAATTATAGCATCAGAAGCAGAGGCTAACATAATATCTGTTTCGGAAATTTGCCCAACAGATTTGTGTATGATGTTTACTTGTATTTCTTCGGTAGATAGTTTTTGTAGCGCATCTGATGTGGCTTCAATAGAACCATCTACATCACCTTTTATAATAAGATTTAATTCTTTAAAATTACCTAAGGCTAAACGGCGGCCAATTTCATCAAGTGTAATATGTTTTCTGGTTCGTAAACCTTGCTCTCGTATTATTTGTGTTCGTTTGCTGGCTACTGCTTTGGCATCTTGTTCCGATTCGTAAACCTTAAATCGTTCTCCAGCTTGTGGTGCTCCATCTAAACCTAATAGCAATACTGGTTTGGCAGGTCCTGCTTTTTTAATTTTATGGTTACGTTCATCAACCATTGCTTTTACTCTACCATAGTTGCCACCTGCTACTACAAAATCGCCTACTTCTAACGAGCCATTTTGCACTAAAATATTCGCAACATAGCCTTTACCTTTATCTAATGATGCTTCAATGATAGTACCGTGGGCTTCTCTATCGGGATTAGCTTTCAATTCAAGCATTTCAGCTTCTAACAATACTTTTTCTAAAAGCTTATCAACATTTAAACCAGTTTTGGCCGAAAGTTCTTGACTTTGAAATGTGCCTCCCCAATCTTCTAATAAAATGTTCATTTGCGACAATTGATCGCGTATTTTATCGGGGTTAGCAGTATCTTTATCAATTTTGTTGAAAGCAAAAATCATTGGAACGCCAGCGGCTTGTGCATGGCTTATTGCTTCTTTGGTTTGAGGCATTACTGCATCATCAGCAGCAATTACTATAATGGCCAAATCAGTAACTTTAGCACCTCTGGCACGCATTGCTGTAAATGCTTCGTGACCTGGCGTATCTAAAAATGTTATTTTGTTACCACCTTTAATAGTAACCTCATATGCACCAATATGTTGGGTAATGCCACCAACTTCGCCGGCTATTACATTTGCTTCTCTTATATAATCTAACAAACTCGTTTTACCATGATCAACGTGACCCATAATGGTTACAATTGGGTGACGAGGTTTTAAATCTTCTGGCTCATCAAATACTTCTTCATCTTCATCTTCTTGTTCTGTAACATTAATAAACTCTATTTCTTGGCCAAATTCGCTCGATACTAGCTCAATAACTTCTGCATCTAACCGTTGGTTTATTGAAACAATTACACCTAAGCCCATGCATTTTGAAATAACTTCGGTAACAGAAACATCTAACAAACTTGCTAATTCACTTACAGAAATGAATTCGCTAACTTGCAACTTGGCATCAATTCTTTCCAACTCCTCTTGCACCATCTGGTTTTCAGCAATGTTATCTCTTTTGGCTTTTCTAAGCTTTGAGCGATTACTTTTGCTACCAGTCATTTTGGCCATAGTGGCCTTTATTTTTTCTTGAATTTCCTTTTCTGATACTTTTGGTTCGTCATCTTTTCTGCGACGGCCTCTTTTATTATCTTTCTGAAAATTGCCTCGGTTATTTTTGTTGCGGTTGTTATTATTGTTGCTTCTATTGTTGTTACTACCAGGCCTGTTGTTGTTGTTGCCTGATCTGTTGTTGGTATTACTTCCTGCCTTATCGGTAGTTTTAGCTGTTGGTTTTATAATACGTTTGCGCTTTCTCTTTTTATTACTGTCTCCTTTTTCTTTACTTTTGGCAGGCAGTACAATTTTTCCTAAAACTTTAGGACCAGTAAGCTGTATTTTTTGTGTTTCTCTAAAATTTTCTCTCCCAGTTGCTGCAGGTTGTTCAACAGGTTTTTGTGTTTCTGTTTTATCGGCTATTTCTTTTTTGGCAACCACTTCTTTTTTAGGCGTTTCTTTTTTTATCGGCGTTTTTTCTTCTTTAATTTCTTCTTTAGGAGCTTGCTTTTTCTCAACTATTTTTTCTTCAACTTTCTTTTCTTCTTCAACTTTCTTTTCTTCTTTTACTATTTTAGCTTCGGCTTCTTTTTCTTTTTTAGGAGCTTTGGCAGCTGGTTTTTGTAATTCTTCTAAGTTTACTTTGCCAACTATTTTAGGTTTATCTGCAATTTCTGCTTTTGCTTTAATTACTGCTTGTTCTAATTTTGGTTCTTCTGGTAAAGCGGGTTGCGGTGTTTCTTGTGGTGCTGCCGGAGTTTCTGCTACTGGCTCAACTACAGCTGGTTTAGCCACTATTGGAGTTACTACATTGGTTTCAATAATAATATCTTCTTGTGGTGTAGCTTTAGCAGCAGGCTTAGGTGTATTTATTACAACTTCTTCCTTTTTGGTTCTGTTTAAGCTAATTTCATCCGCCCTTTCTTTTAAAGCAGCATCTTTGCTGTACTCTTTAACAACGGCTTTATACATGTCGTCATCAATTTTGGTGCCGGGGCTTTTACCAACATCAAAACCATTTTTGTTTAAAAATTCAGCAATTGTAGCAATGCCAACATTAAACTCCGAAGCTACTTTACCAAGCCTTTTTATCATTAAAACCTTTTAATCAATTAAATATAAGCAAAGTTGCCAAAAAAAACGAGAAATAGCTGAATTTCTAAAGTGATATGTTTGTAATAAATGCTACATACAATAGAAAGTCAGTTTACTTATCGTTTTATATTGAAAACTATTTTTTGTCTTTTGCAAATTCTTCTTCTAAAATGGATAAAATATCAGTAACCATTTCTTCTTCTAAATCTGTACGGCGCACCAATTCATCTTTACTCAACTCTAACACACTTTTGGCAGTATCGCAACCAATTTGTTTTAACTCGTCAATCATCCAGCCTGCAATTTCATCAGCAAACTCATCAATATCAATATCCACGTCATCTTCATCAACATCTCTATACACATCAATTTCGAAACCAGTTAAACGACTCGCTAATTTTATATTTAAACCGCCCTTACCAATTGCTTTCGAAACTTCATCTGGTTTTAAATATACTGCTGCCGTTTTGTTGTCAGCATCTAAATTCATTGATAATATTTTTGCAGGTGATAATGCCCGTTGAATTAACAATTGCTGATTTTCGGTGAAATTAATAATATCAATATTTTCATTTTTTAGCTCACGTACAATACCATGAATTCTTGAACCCTTCATACCAACACAAGCACCTACAGGGTCAATTCTATCATCATACGATTCAACAGCTACTTTAGCTCTTTCGCCTGGCTCTCTTTCAATGCGTTTTATAGTTATTAACCCATCAAAAATTTCTGGTACTTCTAATTCTAACAGTTTTGCTAAAAATGCCTTGTCGGTTCTAGATAAAATAATTATTGGTGCATTATTTTTAAGTTCTACTTTTTTAACAACAGCTCTTAAAGTATCACCTTTTTTAAAGTAGTCGGCACTAATGGTGTCGTTTCGTGGTAAAATTAACTCGTTGCCATCTTCATCAAGGCACAAAATCTCTTTCTTCCAAATTTGGTAAACTTCAGCAGAAACAATTTCACCAACTCTATCTTTATATTTTTTGTAAATATCGTCTTTTTCTAAGTCAAGTATTCTTGAAACCAATGTTTGTCGGGCTGCAAGTACAGCTCTTCTGCCAAAATCTAACATTTTTACAGGCTCGTACAAATCTTCTCCAATTTCGTAATCGGCATCTATTTTTTTCGAATCTGTAAATGAAATTTCTACCAAGATGTCTTCTACTTCTCCGTCTTCTACAATTTCGCGTATACGGTAAATTTCTAAGTCTCCTTTATCGGGGTTTACAATAATGTCAAAGTTATCATCCGAACCATATTTCTTTTTAATTAACGTTCTAAAAACATCTTCTAAAACGCGCATCATAGTGGGGCGATCAATGTTTTTGAACTCCTTAAATTCCGAAAATGAATCAATTAAATTTATTGCTCCCATACACTTTATCTTATTTAAAAGTAACTTCTTTTTTTACGCTTTTAATGTTTTCAAAAGATAACGTTACCATTTCAATTTCTGGTTGTGCTTTCTTTTTAGTTTTTTTATGAACTTCTAATATCAAACTGCCTTCATTAACTGCTTTTAAAATGCCATTATAGGTGTCGTTTTCATTAGTTAATATGTTTACTTGTCGCCCTAAATTTTTGGTAAATTGCTGTGGTACTTTAAATGGGTTGCCCATTCCTGGGGAAGAAACTTCAATTGTATATTTTTCACCTACTAAGCCATTTTCTTCTAACTGTGCTTCTAAATGCCTACTAATTTTAGCGCAAGTGTCAATAGTTATATTCGTTTCAAGCCTATCAACATATACTTGTATTTTGTTAGCACTACTTACTTTAATATCTACCCAAAAAAGATCGGTATCTGCAAAATAAGTTTCTAAAAAAGAACTAATATGTGTTGGTAAACTACTCATTTATATAATAAAATAGGGGACTTTTCCGTCCCCTAACATTTTCAAGTGACAAAAGTACGTATTTTTTTTGTAATTGACTGCTATTGTTCACTTTGCTTTATTATGAGCTTTTTGTTTTTGCAAATTTTAATGGAAAACACTAATATTTGAGCTTTTACCTGACAAACTAAAACCATTAAAAAATTAAATAAATTTCTTTTTTAAAGATTTATGTTACATTTGAGTAACAATTTATTTGCCTGTGTTAATTGCCTTATTAATTATATTGTTAGCGGTATTAATCTGTTCTTTTTTTGTGCAAATCATCAGCCGAAAAAGAAAGGTTGACTATTTGCTGCCTCAGCTAAACAAACAAATGGTGGAGCGCAACAAACAAATAGTAAAATTTTTAAACGAAAGTGGTTTTAAAGATGCTGAGCAATTACACTATATTTCAAAAATAAAACAATTGCTTAACCAAGTAATAAATGATGATATTGATTTGGTGGAATTAATAGCTATTGAAGATAATTTTGATAAACATTACAATGCTTTACTAATGAGCTGTAACAACAATGAAGAAATGGAATATTTTTTTGAAAGCAGGTTGTTAGCAAATTTAAAGTTTAATCAAAAAACGCTTGAATTTAATAGTGCCGTTACGTATCACAATAATTCTGTAAATTATTTTCCTACAAAACTGTTTGCACAACTGTTAGGTTACAAAACAGTACCTTTGCTTAAAACCAATAATATAGATGATTTTAAGCAATGGAAAGCAACATATTTACAAACGGTGGAGCAAACAACTTAGTTTTTGTTTAGTTATAATACTATTTTTGGTTTGTAATGCTTGTAACCGAAATTCAACAGTAAATTTAAGTCAACTGCAGCTTATTAATTTAAAAGGCGAAACCAAAACAATTGCCGATTATAAAGGTAAAACCTTATTTATAAATTTTTGGGCTACTTGGTGTAAACCTTGTATTGAAGAGTTTGAATTTATTGCCAAAATAAAACCTCAGTTAGAAAAAGAAGGTATGGCTTTTTTATTTATAAGCGATGAACCCTTAGAAACTATTAATGCTTTCAAAGCCAAAAAAGGTTATAATTTCGATTATTTAAAAGCAGATAAAACATTGGTAGAATATGGTGTTTATATCATGCCAACAACTTATTTGGTTAATGAAAATGGCAACTACAGCGGCTCCATGAAAGGTAGCTATAAATGGGATACGCCTGGCAACTTAAAGTTGTTAAGAGATTTTATAAAATAAGGGGTGAATGTCACTTTATTTTTAAAAATATGCAATTTAATATAAACTATAGTTGTTGTAAATTATAACTTTAATTTTTGATTCAGTTAAATCATTTAATGTGTGGAAATATTAAAATAGCTAAATATTATTTTTTTATTCTTGGCTTTTTAATTTATTGCAACATTACCGTAAACGCTCAAACCTTTTACGGTAAAGTGTTAGATGATGCGCATAACCCAATACCTTACGCCAATATTTTTATTACAGAACTAAACACCGGTACCAGTTGCAATGAAAACGGAGAATTCTATTACACCATTACTTCTGGGCAATACGAAGTTGTTTTTTCGGCACTTGGTTTTTTAAGTAAAAAAGTAAATATAGTTATTGAGGATGAAGATTTACAATGGATAGAAACTTTGGCTGATACCAGTATTGATTTAGATCAAATTGTAGTAAAAGCCAAAAAGCGAGACCCGGCTTATGCTATAATTCAAAATGTTATTGATGCTAAACAAAAATATATTAATACCACAAATGCTTGCAAAACTAACTTGTATATTAAGGCCACCGAAGAGGTAGAAAAAAAGCTCAACAAAAGCATCATACCAAAAGAAAAAAAAGATGTAGACAAACCCTTGCCTGGCTACAAAGCTTTAGCTGCCCCTAAAACGCCAGACTCGTTGAGTAATTTAAACATGGTTGAGTTACAGGCCACGCTTAATTTTAAAGCACCAAATTTTTACAAAGAAGAACGCACCGCCTACAAAAGCTATGGCAATACCGAAGGTTTGTATTTGCCAATTTATGGGCAAAACAATTTTAATTTTTATAAGAATTACCTTAACCTGGCTGGCATTGCAGAAATACCGTTAATCTCTCCATTAAACAGAACTTCAATTTTAAGTTATAAGTTTAAATTAGAAGAAACATTTATTGCCAACGAAAGAGCCGTTTATAAAATTAAAATTACGCCTCGTAAAAAAGGTAACGCAACTATTAGTGGTTATATTTATATTAATGATGATTTATGGAACATTTATGCCATTAAAATTGACTTAAATAAATCGGCTTTAAAATTTTACGATGCTTTTAATATTGAAATGAAATACAAGCCCGATAGTTTAAGTAACTGGCTAATCAGCGAGCAAAAGCTAAACTACGAAACCAAAGGCGGAAGAGCGACCACTTACAAAGGCAATACTAATATTTTTTATAGAAGCTTTGAGTACAATTGTAACTTTCCTAAAAATTATTTTGGTAATGAACTTTCTATAACTAAAAAAGAGGCTTTAGAAAAAGATGCTGTTTACTGGAATGCTATGCGCCCCGAACCGTTAAGCAAAAAGCAAGCGCAAGTTGTTGCTTATACCGATAGTGTAGAAAAAGTAATCAATAGCAAGCCTTATAAAGATTCGGTGCAGTCGGTTTATAATGAAATTGAACCTTTAGAAGTGCTTTGGTTTGGTGTAGGCTTACAAAACCACGAAAAGAAGAGCGACTGGTTTTTTTACTCCTTAGCTAATAGTTTCGATTTTAAAATAATTGGAGGTTTAAGATATGGAACGGGCGCAGAGTATGCTAAAATTTTTGAAAATGGACAGCATTTACGGGTAGAAGCATCGGGCGATATTGGTTTAAAATATAAAGATGTAAAAGGCGATATATGGGCTCGTTTTATGTACAACCCACACAAGCTGGCCAGGGCAGAATTTTCTTATAGTTCAGATTTTACTTTCATTACTTTAGAAGATGCCGTTCTACAAATTGTACAACCCAGTAATTTTATTTTAAACGACCATTTAAAACTAAGGCACCAATTTGAGTTAGTAAATGGTTTGTACATAACTACCAACGCTTTCTATTTTTGGCGCAGGCCAATACCCGATGGCATTAATTCTGTTTATGAAGATTGGTTTCCTAATAGAGATTTGGAAGGTGAAATAGAACAACCCATTCAGTTTAATCCTTACCAATCTTTTATAACAGAAGTTGCTTTAAGTTATACACCAGCTCAAAAATTTTTAACCGAACCCGATCGCAAATTGGTATTAGGCAGCAAGTGGCCAACTTTTAGTCTTGTTTATCAAAAAGGCTGGCAAAGTTTTTTAGGTAGCGATATTGATTTTGATTATTTAAGGTTTAGTATAGATCATAATTTGGTATTGGGCCAGTTTGGTACATCAAAATACAGTATTAAAACGGGCCGTTTTTTAAATGCTAACAATCTTGGCCCAATTGAATTGAAACGTTTTCGAAGATCGGATCGTTGGTGGTTTTCTAACCCGCTACAATCTTACCAGGCTTTAGATACTTTGCTTACCACTCAAAATTATTATTTACAAACGCATTACATTCATCATTTTAATGGCGCATTGATTAACAATATTCCAATTGTGAAAAAATTAGGAATTAGGGCGGTAGCTGGTGGCGGGGCAATGTGGTTGTACGAAAATAATTTTAGGCATTTTGAGGGCTTTGCAGGCTTAGAACGTATTTTTAAAATAGGGCCACGCAGACGATTGCGATTAGGCGCTTATGGCGTAGTAGCTAACGGCAACTTTTTTAAAACAAACGCTCGCTACAAATTTTCTATTGATATAATTGATACGTTTAAACGAGAATGGACTTATTGATAAAGTATAAAAATTTTGTTGTTATTATCAATTATACTCCAAAATCTCCTTCAATTTCCTGTGATACATTTCAAACTGGCCAATATTGTTATGGAACGCAAAAAATAGTCGTATTTTATTATTTTTAATATTAAGATGTTGATTTCTTTGAACTCTTTTAGGTATGGAAAACTTTGAAGATTTATATATGGATTATTTGATTAGCTCAAGTTCTTATACAACAGCTACAGGCATGGCTTCTTTATTGTCGATAAAGCACGACAAAATTACGCGGGAGTTATCCGAAGGGAATTTCGACAGTAAATTTTTATGGCAGAAGGTCAAGACTTATATTCAAGAGTTAACTCAATCAAAAGATACTATTGTTTTAAGTTTTAATGATTCGTAACTATTCAGAAATCAGACCTTTTTGCGTTAGGGATGAAGCCATTGTTTGAGCTCATTTTTGTGGAGCTTTGCGGAACAAAAATAGCGAGTGGCGCCAGCCCGACCCGAAGGGGAACGCCCAAAAATAAAAAAGGTGACAACTTATTAAAAGAGGTCACCTTTAAAACGGATTTAAAAATTTATGCTTTCATTGCTTCAAAGGCTTGGCTTAAATCTTCTTTTAAATCATCAATATGTTCAATGCCTACACAAAGGCGAATTAAATCTTGCGTTACGCCAGCTTTGGTTTGTTCTTCATCGGTTAGTTGGCGGTGTGTGGTGCTGGCTGGGTGACAGGCCAATGATTTTGCATCGCCAATATTTACTAAACGTTTAAACAAGGTTAAGGCATCGTAAAATTTTACGGCATTATCAAAACCACCTTTTATACCAAAAGTTAAAAGGGATGAAGGTTTACCGTTGCAATATTTTTGTGCCAAACTGTTATACTTGCTGCTGCTTAAACCGCCGTAATTTACCCATTCTACATTTTCGTTGCCTTCTAAAAAATTAGCTATTGCTAAAGCATTGTCGCAATGGCGTTCCATACGTAAAGGTAAGGTTTCTAAGCCTTGCAATATTTGAAATGCCGCTAAGGCTGCTAAACAAGAACCGGTGTTTCGCAAAGCTACGGTTCGGGCTCGGGCTATGTATGCGGCTGGCCCCATGGCTTCGGTATAAACCACACCGTGGTAACTTGGCTCTGGCTGGCTAAACTGTGGAAAGCGGTTGGCGTGTTTTGCCCAGTCAAATTTTCCACTATCAACAATTACACCACCAATGGTTGTGCCGTGGCCGCCAACATATTTAGTTACTGAATGTACTACAATATCTACTCCATAATCAATTGGTTTAATTATGGCTGGTGTTGCAACTGTATTGTCGCAAATTACTGGTATTCCTTTTTGGTGGGCTGCTTTGGCAATGGCTTCTAAATCGCAAATATTACCTGCCGGGTTGCCAATACTTTCGCAGTAAATGCCCTTAGTTTTTTCATCTACCAAGGCCATTAAATCTTCAGCACTATCAGTTTTTGCAAACCTTACTTTTATGCCCATTTTAGGCAACATATGTGCAAACAAGGTATAAGTTCCGCCATAGAGTTGTGGTGTTGAAACAATATTGTCACCAACTTCGGCCAAGTTAATAATGGCATAATTTACTGCTGCGCTACCAGCGCTTACCCCCAAAGCAGCAATGCCGCCTTCTAATGCTGCCATGCGTTGCTCCAACACATCAACAGTTGGGTTCATAATACGGCTGTAAATGTTACCTGGTACTGTTAAGTTAAATAAATCTGCTCCGTGTTGAGCATTATCAAACTCGTAAGCTACTGTTTGATAAATTGGTACTGCTACCGATTTAGTTGTTGGCTCGCTATTATAACCAGCATGTATGGCTAAGGTTTCTTTTTTCATGTTTTATCTAATTTAAATATTTATTTTTAATCTTATTGCTTTTCTGATATCGTTGTGTTCAATTAAAAAAGCATCGTGTCCGTATATAGATTTTATTTCAAAATAATCTGCATTTGGCAGGTGTTTGGCTAAAAATTGCTGCTCTTTAATTGGTATTAACAAGTCTGATTCAAAACCAATTACCGCAGTATTGGCGCTTATTTTTGCTAAAGCATCTTCAATACTATTTCTATTTCTGCCTATGTTATGCGTATCTAACATGTTTAATAAAGTGTAGTAGCAATGTGCATTAAAACGTTTAATAAACTTATCGCCCTGGTAATTAATATAACTACTTGATCTAAAATTGTTTACTAAATTTAAATCTAACTCTTTTTGCCTTAGGTTAAACGATTGTTGGGTTCTATAATAAGGCAATGCAGTAGCACGGCAAGCTTTTAGGGCTTTAATACCAGCATTTTCTGTTTTTTGGGACAGCGTTTCGTCGGCTTCTAACACCAAGCGTTGCGCTTGGTGTATGGCTATTGCCCAAGGTGTTTCTTTGGCTGAGCAACATAATAATACCATGTTTTCTACAATGTGCTCAAGTTGGTAAGCAATTTCTTGCGCAATATTACCACCACAAGAACCGCCAATAAGTAGTTTTATTTTTTTAATATTAAAATGCTTTAACAATTTTAAATGGAGGTTTGCTGTATCTCTTATGGTATAAAAAGGGAAATCTAAACCATAAATTTCTTTTGTTGCAGGGTTTATTTGTTTAGCAGAACTGGTGCCATAAGGCGAACCTAAATTGTTGCCGCAAATAATAAAGTATTTTTCCCAATCAAAAATATCGTTTTTCCCAAATAGCCCGTGCCACCAATCATCGGCATCGGAGTTGGCTGTTAAAGCATGGCAAATAACAATTACATTATCCCGCGCTTCATTTAGCTTACCATAAGTATTGTAAGCAATTACTGGTTGTTCAATTAGGCCGCCCTGCTCTAACTCAAAGGGTTCTTCTAAATTAAAAAATGAATATGTATGGTTAACTCTGCTCAAAGTAGTTCGAAATTAAGATAATAATTGTAATAATGTTAAGCTTTATTTACATCTCTAAAACTCGTCCAACCTTGCGCTGTTAGTGGATAGGTTTTACCCGATTGTGTTACCAAGTTCATTCCTTCATTTTCGGCAATCATATTGCCAATTACTTTAACGTCAAAAATGCTTTCAATTTTCGATAAATCTTCTTTGTTAATAGTAAAAAGCAATTCATAATCTTCTCCTCCGTTTAAGGCTGTTACACTTGGGTCAATATTAAACTGTACCGCCGTACTAATTGCTTCCGGATTAATTGGTATATTTTCATCATATATTACACAACCCGTTTTCGATTGTGTGCATAAGTGCATCACTTCCGAGCTTAAACCATCGCTAATATCAATCATAGCAGTAGGTATTACATTAGCCGCTTTTAATTGCCTAACTACATCTCTTCTAGCTTCTGGTTTTAAAATGCGTTCAATTAAATACTTGTTCTTTTCAAGTTCTGGTTGAATGTTTTTGTTGTCTAAAAAAATCTGTTTTTCCCGTTCTAAAATTTGCAGGCCTAAATAAGCTGCCCCCAAATCGCCCGAAACACATATTAAATCGCCAACTTTTGCCGTATTGCGTTTTACTGCTTTACCTTTTTCTACCACGCCCAAAGCGGTAACCGAAATACACAAACCAGTAAGCGAAGCAGAAGTATCTCCACCAATTAAATCTACTTCATAAAAAGCACAAGCTTTTTCAATACCGCTATAAATTGTTTCAATAGCCTCTACACTAAATTTGCTACTAATACCCAACGAAACCGTAATTTGTTTTGGCTCAGCCATCATTGCGTAAATATCCGAAAGGTTTACCACTACCGCTTTATAACCCAAATGTTTTAGTGGCGTATATATCAAATCAAAATGAATTCCTTCTAACAATAAATCGGTTGTAACTACGGTTTCAAAACCATTATGATTTACCAAAGCGGCATCATCACCAATACCCAAAACAGTACTTTTTTCATTATTTCTGGCAAATTTGCTCAACACGTCAATCAAGCCAAATTCTCCTAAATCATTTATTTCGGTCACCTTTCTATCCTTTTCCATTTTAATTATTTACTTTACAAAGTAAAGCAATAATATATTGAAACTTTTACCAGAAGCTTATTTTTTAGAAGCGAAACATTTGAGCCTACATAAATTGAGGTCCCGCTTTCCGCTGCAAGTCCTCGCTGCGCGTTGCTCCGCTGTGGGCTTTACGCTACAATCGGGGCTAATTTGCCAACTTCGCTGCCCCACGCCAACCTTTCTAATTTTGGTCTTAATCACTTTACTATTAAGTGGTTGTGCCCGTATCGACGATCAATATTTTAGTTACCCACTTAACCAATACGCTTCGCCCGATTATAGCAATACCAAAAATTGGTTTGCACTACCTACCACAAAAGACAAAGCAGATGTTACACCACACAAAAGCATCATAAACAAACAAGACAGCGCATTGGTTGATGTATTTTTTATTCACCCCACCACCTACGGCAGCCGCAAAAACTGGAATGCCCCAATTAAAAATGGTTTTTTAAAATGGTTGACCAAAATTAGCTCTATAAAACACCAAGCAAGTTTATTTAACGGCACTTGCAAAGTATATGCACCACGTTACCGGCAAGCTACTATTCATTCTTATTTTTCAAAAAGCCCTCGCGCTACGCAAGCATTTAAATTAGCTTATAACGATGTTAAAGCAGCTTTCCTTTATTATTTAGAAAACCAAAATAATGGTCGTCCATTTATTTTAGCGGGCCATAGCCAAGGCAGTTCGCACCTAATAAGTTTGCTAATAGAGTTTGAAAACAGCAAAGCCATAACAGAACAATTAATAACTGCATACATAGTAGGCATGCCAGTTTTTAAAAAATACTTTAATACAATTACACCGTGTGAAAATGCCACCTCAACCGGTTGCTATGTTAGTTGGAGTACTTATTTAAATGGTTATTTCCCAGCGCAACATTACGAAGGTGCAGTAAGTGCCAACCCTTTAACTTTTAATTTAAAACCCAGCTTTGCAGGTTACAATTTAAATAAAGGAGCCGTTACCTTTAAATATAAACGCAAGCCCCGCCAAGGTTTTGTAAGTGCTAAAAACATTAACGGTGTAGTTTGGGTAAAAAAACCGAAATACTGGATCAGCAAGTTTATTAAAGTTAAAAATTTTCATATAGCCGATTACAGTTTGTTTTGGATGAATTTAAGAGAAAATGTAGAAGTGCGAACCAAAGCTTTTTTAGACAAAAAGGTAGTTCCATAGTTTTAACTAAAAAAAAGTTCGCTTTTTTTTATTGGCAACCTTCAATTTTCGCTTCAAATTCTGCGCCTTGAATCACTTCAAAATCATTTGCAAGTTTATTATAATCACCTGCTTTAAAGCTAACTTGCTCATTTACAACAACCACTCCGTTTTATTGTATAAACTGTGCTATTTGAAAAACTTGTGAGCTAATTGCAGGGTTGGTTACTTGTATTATTGATGGTTTGCAATCATTCTCAACAGTTAATTGATCGAAAAATTCGCTACAGCCATTAGCATCTGTTATAGTTACATTATAATTGCCTTGCCCAACGTTAGTTAAGTTTTGGTTAGTTGTTCCATTACTCCAACTATAAACATAAGGTGCGGTGCCGCCAGTTGGCATTGCACTTATTAATGGGCATCCGACAAAATCTAAAACAGTTGCGTCTGGTATAAAGCCATATTTTTGTTCAAACCAAAATGCCTCTTCGGCTATTACAACAAAGCCACCTGATGGTTATTGTATTATATTCAAATTTTAAAGTTACGTTTTTATTAAAGTGAACACCTTCTAAATAAACAGCTTGACTACTTGAATTTTTCAACTCAATAAATTCAAAATTTCTACCAGAAATGGTATCAATTGCGTTAATAGCTGGATTAAAGAGGTTTAGATGATGCCATTTTGCAAGAATTTAAAGGCGTTAATCATCAAAAATGTACCGTTCATTTAATAAGAAACATCTTAAAAGAAATAAAACCAGCACACAAAAAAGAAGTAGCACAAGATTTTAGAGAAGTCTTAAATCCTGATGAAAAAGACTATAACCTTGCAAAAGCAAAACAAAAACTATCAGAATTTTGCAGTAAATGGGGCAAGCATTACAATTACTGTAAAAAATTAAAAGACAGGGCAGATATAGATTTTTACTTTACTTATTTAAAATATGATTATAGAATAAGAATAATGATTTACACCACCAACTGGATAGAAAGATTAAACAAAGATTTTAGGAAAACAATTAAAATAAGAAATTAGATGCCAAACTATTGAAGCAGTGTTAACTTTGCTTTCATCAGTAGCAATTGATAAAAATAGTAACAGATATAATTATAAAATTCATAACTTTAGGTTTCAGTATGAAAAAAATGAGCGATAAAATATTCGGAGGGTAAATGTGAACAGTTGAAAAACTTTTTTTAGACACAGTAAAATGTACGCTACCTTAATAAAGTTATAAAATATTACCTAACTTATTGTTTACTATAATGAGGAAGCCCAATAAGCCATTTATCGAAAAAATAGCCATTTTTTGGAGAAATTTCTGAAGTCGAAAAATCAAAAAGCCCCGATAACCAATTGAAAATAAATATGTTATAACAATTTTGAATTTCTTAATGCATCATTAGTAATTTGTAGTAAATAAATGGACTTTGCATTGAATTCAGCTTATTTGAGTTTCAAATAGACATATAGTTAAAACAAATGATAAATAGTCTTATCATAATTCAACTATTTTTTATAAAAGATAGAAATGCACTATGGTAAAAATTACGATTGGTGTGTTTTCCTTTTTCCATACTTTTTTCTTACATAAAAATATAACAGACCAAATGCTAAAATTAAGATGGCTGGGAAAACAGCTAAGTTATCTAAAGTAGCCTGACCAGCTACTAGCTCGGCAGCATCTGATGATAGGCCTTCATTTAGTGCATTTTGTTTTTCGGTATCTAACCAACCGCCTATAACGGGTTGCCATAAACCAGTTGCAAACATACCCGCAGCACCCATTACGCCAAGGCCCAATGCACCCGTATTGGGCATATATTCGCTAACAAAACCTAACATAGTGGGCCAAAAATACATTACACCTATAGCAAACAAAATGGCAGCTACATATACCATAGCTCCAGTAGCCTGACTCATTAAAACTAAAGCAAAGGTGGCAATTATAGCGCTACCCCATAAAACTCCAGTTGGGTTAAGGCGATGAATTACTGGCCCCGCAAAATACCTGCCAACTGCCATTAAGCCTGTTATCATAGCTAAAATTAACATAGGGTGTGCACCTGCTTTGCCTAATATCTTTTCAATCCATTGTTGTGTGCCCAGTTCGGTAGTTGCAGTTAAGGTCATACAAATTGCCATAAAAATAAACAGCGGTGCAAATAATGATTTTATATTTTTGCCAGTATCTTCTTCCAAATAATTATTAACCGGAAACTTTTGACCAAAGATTAAGACACCATACATAATGGCCGGAACAAGCATTACCGCAATTTGAAGCTGCCAGCTCGTATTCATATTTGTCATTAGGCCAGAAAGTAACGCTCCAATTACAATACCACCCGGAAACCAAACGTGAAATTTGTTGAGCCATGTAGATTGGTCATTAGCATACATACCAGCAATTAAAGGGTTAGCACCAGCTTCTACACTACCATTAGCAAAACCAATAAAAAAGGTGGAAATTAATAAACCCCAATAGCCGCCAGCAAAAATGGTGAGCAACAAACCTAACAAGTGGCAAATAAAAGCTACAATCATAAGGTTACGTGCGCCAACACGGTTGTATAAAAAACCGCCTAAAACGGTAGCTAATGGAAAGCCCCAAAAAGCCATACTATTAATAAAACCTAATTGTGGTCCCGACAAACCAAACTCTGTTCCTAACTTTGAAAGAATACCAGCACGTATAGCAAAAGTCATTGCTGTAGTAACCAAGGCAATACAACAGGCCGTAAATAATCTTGATTTATTAACCATTAAATTATATTTTTTTTGCTGCGTTAATCAACAAATTTTTAGTTGCTAATATACCTTTTTCTTCATCGGCTTCGCCTTCAAACTCAACACCAATATAGCCTTTATAACCTGCATTTTTTATTACCCGTAACATTTTGTAATAGTCAATTTTGGTTTCATCACCTGCAGCATTAAAGGCATAGCTTTTTGCAGAAACGGCTTTGGCATAAGGCATCATTATTTTTACGGCTTCGTAATAATCTTCATATTCTTTAATGCAAGGGGCTCCCCATTTTGCGCCACCTTCGCGTTCAATACAAAAGTTGCCAAAATCTGGTAAGGTGCCACAGTTATCCATATTTACCATTTTCATTACACCAGTTAGCCATGCTGGATCCGATGAATAACCACCATGATTTTCAACTATAACATTTATATTTTGATCTTTACCATATTCGCAAAGCATAGCTAAACCATCCGAAGCTTGCTCTAATTGCGCCTCTTGCGTACCGTCTCCAAATAAATTTACTCTTATGGAGTGACAACCTAAAGCTTTTGAAGCATCTATCCATTTATGATGGTTTTCGGCAGCTTCCTTTCGTACTGCTTTGTCAGAACTACCTAAATCGCCTTCCCCATCTACCATAATTAATAAATTTTCCATTCCTTTTTCGGTAGCTTTTGCATTTAGCTTAGTGCAAATATTTTTTATGGCTTGTAATTGATTTTCTGCTGTTTCATATTCTTTTTTATACAAACCACTTACGTATTCTAAGCCCTCAAAACCTAAAGCTTTTGCTTTGGCGGCAAATGCAAATGGACTTAGTTTACCATCAATAATATTTCTATGCAAACTCCATTGAGCTAATGACAATTTGAAGAAAGGTTTAAATACTTCTTCAACGGCTTGTACAGTAACTTTTTCTACCGCTTGGGTAGTTATCTTATTGGCTTTGTTTGAACATGCCGTAATGCCAAAACCACTTAAGGTGGCGGTGGCAACAGCAGTTTGATAGATAAAGTTTCTTCTTTTCATAACACTATTTTACTTTAAAGGTTTCAATATATTTGGCTACGGCGTTTATTTTTTTTTCGCCTAAAAATTTGTGTGGGGTCATTAAACCTCTACCTTCAGTTAATACTTGTACTGTTTCGGCAAAGCTTAGGGTACTTTTGGTTAAATCGTGCGCGCCACTACCACCCATATCGCCTTTTAAACCATGGCAAGTTAAACAATACGTGGTGTATACTTTTTTGCCAGCGGCTATTGGGTTGGCTTTGGCTTGTTCTGTTTTTGGGGTAGAAGTTTTTGTTTTAGTTGTGGTGTTATTGGATGATTGTTGCTTTTGACCACATGCACTTAATGCCACAATTACAATACATAACGCTACTGCAAATAAATCTTTCATAAACTTATATTAATACATTTTCGGATAACAATATAAACAAAATTTGCTTTTCAGACAACGAAACATTTTTAATAACCTATGGAAGTGTCATAATTATTTGCATTTCTTTTGTAAGTATTCTGGTTTTAAATCTCTCAAATGGCTTTGCATAATTTCTTTTAATCATAAATTGATCACAAAGTTGAGAAAATAAGATTTCAATTTTTTAGAGATTTTCTAAAAACAATTCTTCATTTGGGTTTTAATGTCTTTAAGATAATTAATGTATTGGACTTAAGTCTATCATTTAAAATAAACCATTTATACAACATTACACGTGTAACATATATCTATAATAATATTTTTTTTGAGCTGCACAATAGCTTTTATCTGGATAAGCATAATTGGCTTGTTTGCAAATTTCCAAAGACACTATCCACTATAAAATAAATGTGGTTCAATCTATAGCTAATCAATTACAGCAAATAAAACCAAGGTGGTTAAAGCATTTGCCTGTTCTGCTTCGGATCTCTTGAAAGTGAGATCTAATTTAAAAAAAAATTGTCGATAAAATACTATTAATCAATTGATTAAAAATAAATATTATGAAAGATCAATTGATAAATAAGTCTTGATCGAGTAAGATTTTAAGGAAACTAAAAATAAAATGACACTCCAGCTTTAATAATCAACCTACTTTTGTAGCACTTTCCAGTTATTGCTTTATTTATTTATTTAATTAATCAAATTTCAAAAACAAAACAAAAATGAATAAGATTACAAATTTAGTTTTAAGTATTTTAATTTCGCTCGGAATTTGCACAAGCAGTTGGGCACAATGGGACAAAAATCAAGGTTTTTATTTACCAGATTTAGGTCAAAACTACAACCACCCTAATTTAGGTGGTGGTTTTTACATACCTGATTTAGGCGGACAATTAGAAGCACCAAACTTAGATGGAGGTTATTATCTTCCAAATTTAGGAGCAGGTTTTAACCAACCAAAATTAGGAGATGGCTTTTACATACCAGATTTAGGAGCAGGTTTTAACCAACCAAACTTGGGCCATGGTTATTATTTACCTAATATTGAAAACAATATTGGTGATGCCTTTTACTTACCAGAATTGGGCAAAGGGTTTAACTTACCAACTGTTAATGATGGCTATTACTTACCTGATTTTGGTAAAAATTTCATCAACAAAGATTTAGGTAGTGGATATTATTTGCCAGAGCTGGATTTTGGTATTTACAAAGGTGGTGCTTATCTGCCTGATTTAGGTCAAAAATTTAACAATGTAGATTTAGGCGGTGGCTTTTATATGCCCCAAGTTGACAAAAAATTAAATGATTTACTTTACTTACCAGATTTTGGTAAAGGCTTTAACGTTCCACATTTAGGAGATGCCTTTTACTTACCAGATTTTGGTAAAGACAAGAATTTTGGTTTTGACTTAAATGCCTTTTTAGTGCCTGATTTAGGTAAAAAGATGGATATTCCAAATTTTGACTTTGGATATTTACTTCCTAATATAGGTAATCTAATACCAAACAAAGGATTAGAAGTAGGTTTCTTTTTGCCAAATTTGGTTTCTGATAAAACAGATATCAACTTCAACCTACCAGAAATAGGTGATGGTTTGTATATTCCTGAATTAGGTGATGTTTGTGATTTAATAAATGTAGGTGGTGGGATAATTTTACCACATTTAGGTGAAAATATCAATATTCCAGCGTTTGACAACAGTATTTTCTTCCCTAATTTAGGAGACGGTTTTAATTTACCTAGTATAGGGGGAGGCTATCTATTGCAAGAATTAGCTAATAAATTTAATATTCCAAACCTTAACGAAGCCTTCTACTTTCCAGAAATAGGCAAAGGTTTTAACTTGCCAGAGATTAAAGATGGTTTTTATTTCCCAGATCTTAAAAATATTTTTAACGGTGTACCTGGACAAAACACAGTTTTTGATTTAAAAGACAATGTGGGTGGTTTCTTCTTACCAGATTTAGGCAAAGGGTTTAATCTTCCAAGCATTGGCCATGGCTTTTTCCTACCAAATTTCGGTAAAGATTTTAATATCCCCAAAATAGATCAGGGTTTTTATTTTCCAGAATTAGGTAAAGGTTTTAACAATTTTGATTTAGGAGCTGGGTACTATTTACCACAGCTTGGTGGCGCAATTGATAAGCCTCATTTTGGTGATGGTTTTTATTTTCCAGAAGTAGGTAAAGCATACGATTATAAAGGCTTTAATGATGCATTTTACTTTCAAGATTTAGGCAAAGGTTTCGGCTACCCTGAAATTGGTGGTGGTTTTTATTCGCCAGACTTTGGTAAAAATTACAAAGGCTTCAATTTAGGTGGCGGATACCAATTTCCTAATTTAGCTATTAAAGGTTATGGTAAACAAGCAGTTGAGTTTCCTGATTTAGGTGAAGGATACTACTTTCAAGATGAAAACGGTGGTTACTTCTTTCCTTTAGATGAAATAGATAATCAAGCTGGAAAAAGAGGTGGTGGATTTAAATTACCTAACTTAGGTAAAGGATTTGATATACCTAAATTTGATGCTTTCCAAATTCCAAATTTCGGTGGTAAAAAGTTTGATTTTGCATTACCTCAAAAAGGCTTTGACTTAAAAGGATTTAATGTTCCAAAATTAGATTACGATTTTGATTTGCCGAAAATTGAAGGTGTTTTTCAATTACCACAATTAAACCACAATATACAATTTGAACAAATAATGAATGAACAAAACGGACTGCCTGGGCACGATTTGTTTGGAGGAATTAACAATTTTAACTTTGAACATTTATTTAACTTTAATGACCTCTTTAACGTTGATGATATTTTTGGTGGATTTGATTTCAGTAAATTTCAAAATCTTTTAAATGTTGACCAGCTAGGGCACGGTTATGAATTACCTTACTTTGGTAATGATATTAATTTACCTCAATTAGGTGGTGGCATCTTTTTACCAGATTTTGGTGATGCTATCAATTTACCAAATATAGGAGAAAAATTTAATATCCATGATTTAACAGAATTAAACATACCAGATTTTAAAGACTTCAACTTTCCTGCATTTGATTTTGACAATTTTAACTTTGATAATTTTAACTTTGATTTAGGTGTTGACAAATTATGTGGTGATGTAGTTTCTGTTCCTCCAGTAGTTGATGGAAGTGGTAACCCTGTTATAGTTAATACCCATCCAGTAGTTGCCAATGATATCAAATTTGATTTAGGTTTCTTCTTAAGCGATATTTTTGCAGCTACCGATATTAAATTCGGTAACAATAATGGTGATTTAGAATTAGATTTTGGCCAGCTTGATTTAGATGGAGTAGATGGATTAGCAGAAGCAATAATATCTATTAAGGATAATAAAGGAATTGTTGCTTATTACTACGATTGCAAAGGTGGTTGTGGTAAATTCAATATTGGAGACATTAAAGATAATTACGAGTTTGTAAACGTTGATTGGGAAAAAGACAACAAACGTGCACGAATAACAAGAAGAGTTGATACTATTGAAGAAGCAGAAAGCAATTGTAATTACACAGAACTTTCAGTTACGCCTCAAGTAAACAATGTTTCAGAAAGCACAGCATTGGTTAGCACCTCTAATTTATATACTGGTGTAAGCTTAGAAATTAAAGAAAGTACATCAAATGAATGGACTGCAATATCGGTAACTACAAATGGCGCTGCTTTACTAAGTCAGTTAAAAGGTTGTACAAAATACGATATTAGAAATGCATATAGCTGCGATAATGGCAAAATAGAATCTGACATTGTTACATTTGAAACCGAAGGATGTGAAAATTTATGTGATGGTGAAGTCACTCAATTATATAAATTGGCTTCTTTTGGTAGTGGTGTAGTTTTAAATTGGGATGTTTTACCAGGCAAATCTTATCGTTTACAATACAAGGCTACTAATCAAGTTGAATGGAAAACTTACAATACCAATAGGTCAATTGCTTTGTTTTTTGACTTAAATGCTTGTTCAACTTACGAGTTTAAAGTAAATGTAATTTGCGAAGCAAACTTTTTAAGTAATGTAAGTAATACAATTGCTGTTGAAACTGGAAATTGCAGACTTGGTTCAGATTTATTAGAAGAAGATGCACTTTCAGTATACCCAACAATAGCAACCAACTATATAGGTATTGTTGCAAATGATGTAGAAAATATTATTGATGTGAACATTTATGATCTTTCAGGTAATTTGGTAAAAACGGTGAATCCTCAAATTATGAGTACATCAGTTAGTGATTTACCAAGTGGTGCATACATTGTAACAGCTATTAAAAAAGATGCGGTGTTAACAGCAAGATTTATAAAACAATAATTTTGTTTTTTTATTTTAATATATTTAAAAAATTAATTAAAAACCAACTATGCTTTTGCGTAGTTGGTTTTTTTTTGTTTGTAGAGGTGTTACAATGTTTATATCACTAATCACGAGTTCTATCTAAAATAGTGTCAAACCAATTTGATTATAAGATGTTACACTAAAATTTAGAATTTAATTTGGTGAGATTGAGGCAAAAAACACAGGCATAACCTAAGCTACGGCGGGTATTTTTAACGAAAAGATTGCCAACACTAAAACTAAATTTGTGTGACATTTTTTGGTCAATTTGGTGTCAATTGGTTATGAGTATTATTTTTGAAGTTTGTACCGAAACTTGAATAATTAAAATTGGCTGCACTATATTTCATAAGCTAAGCGTTTGATCAATAGGGCTAGAGCATTTATTTTGTTTGCATTTAAACCATAATTAAATGGTACAAATTGATAATTTTTGTAGCTAGCCAAGCTATAATAGTTATAGATCAATTATACTAATTCCGTTTGTTGTTTTCTAATTTCTGCTATTAACAATGGATAATAACTTTTGTTTAACTCTTTTGACAATAGCCAAATTTTATAATTAATTGCCTCGTTGTTACCTATATCAAAAGTTGGGGATTGCTTTTTAAAAGTATCAATTTCGTTTATTGTTTTTAAGTTACACATTTCAGGGTCTTTTACTAAAAGATTTAAAATTTTTAAAAAATGAGAGTGTCTTATAAATTTTTCTTGTTGTAATATGGGCAACTTTTGTTTAAACGATTTAAGAGCATATTCCAAATACTTATAATCTTTATTCTCATAGTAAAACAATAATTCTACAATTTTTAGAGTAACTTTCATTATGTCAGTAAGCGCATCATAAAACTCCACCTCTAACAATTTGTTTAAATATTTGTTTGCCTTTTTTAAATCGTTTAAGCAAAAGTGAATAATTGCAGTATTAATGTAATAATTGGTATGAAACAGGCTATGGTCTTTTAATATTTCCTCTTTAGAATAACTATTTAAAACCTGTAAACATCTTTTAAGTTGATTACTATAAAAACATGCAGCAATCATACTTTGATAATAAGTCCAAATATAGGTGTCGTAGTATAATCTATTATATTCCTCTAAGCTAATTTTAATTTCATTTGCATATTTATAAACCGAATTAAAGTCTAACATTTTTACATTAGTGTTTATTAACCATGTTAACATCACTATTTTTTGGCTGTGATTACTTTTATTAAAAATTCTTTCCTCTTTAAATTGGAGAACTTTATTTTCTAAATACTTATTTAGAGATACAAAATCACCTTTTTGTAACAGAATCATTCGTATACTCTCTTGTATTTGTATTTGTAGTGATGGAGACTTTTTAAGAATATCAATATTTTCTAAACCGGTTTGAATATTATCAAGCTCTTCTAAAATATTAGTCCCTTGTTTGTCATAGTTTGATTTTTGTAAGCGCCATCTAATTTCAGCCATCATATCATTGACTTCCATAGTTTTTTTTCGCTGCTCAAAATTGAATTTTTTTCTCTTCAAAATATTGTCTAAAGGCAAATCAAAATAATGACGGCTAAGTAATATCATTTGTTCATAAATAATACCTAACAAACCATAAAACTCATTTGCGGTAGCTTTTTTTTCGGCTTTTTTCATAAAATCATAAGCCATTTTATATTCAGATTTATACAAAAATATTTCTGACAAAATCAAAAAATTCATTGTTAATATCCGATCATCTTTAGCATAACATAATACTAATAAGCTTTTATTAATATCTGTTAACATCCTGTTTTTCAATCGATAAAAAGTATTTCGCTTTAATTCGGGAAAATAACTATTATATATATCTTTATCATCTTTAAATTGCTTTTTACGGATAGCATCAAACAAAATACTTACAGGAGCTTTGCTTACATTAGTATTTGTTCGTTTTAAAAACAACTTAAAATGGCGCACATCTTCTTTACTTAAAGCATTAATAATTTTCATTTATCAATTCATTGAACGAGTAAGATAATGCTATTTTAAGTAATTTCTCTCAAGTTAAAGCAGAAATTTGGCAATAAATTTGTAAAGCTTAGTTAAAGTAAAACAAAATAAAATAAAACAAAAGAAATGAAAATAGTTATACAAACATTATGTACTATAGTTATTACAATTGGTTTTGTAATATCAGTACTCGGAAATAACAACATGGACAGCGTAGTTATAAATAATGTTGAGTTTCCATCAATTGTTGAAATTGGGGATGTGGCTCTTTTTAAATGCCATATTACTAATACTGGGAGCCAACCAATCTCAATAAGTTTTAATTTAAACTTATCAATATCTGAAGAGGGAGATGAGTATGATTTTTCTGATATAGATGAAATGGAAACTTTTGAAAATGTTACTATTGAGCCAGGAGATAGTTTACCAGTAGAACGACCGATTTACATCAACAACGCAAGAATGGCACAAGGAGCTGATAATGTAATTTTGACTTGGCCATCTGCTGTCGAGGGAGGTGGTAGAGGTAATCCAACAGCAAGAACTTTTTATGTTGCTGATGAAGATTTAGAACGGGATGCTGCACCGTATGATGAATGTAATATTGAGGTTAGGTCAGAAAATAATCAAGTGATTATTGATGGGCTTTCAACTGAATTTGAAACCAGTATTATTGATCAAGATGGAATTGTCAAATATTTTTGTAATGGCAACTGCCTTTCTGATGAGATAGTGGTTGATTTGCCAGATTTTGGTTTCTTTTTAATTCAAATACGATCTTTAATTGACCAGCAATGCATTAGTTTTAACTCAGTTGTTGTTGGTGACTGGAACTTATATCAATTAGATTATAATTTAGATGAAATTTTTTATATTCCACCTAGTGCCAATTTTGATTTTGAAAGTGCTTTACTGCAAGAAATAAATGAATTGCAAGCACAAATAGATGCCTTTAATGCTCAAATATTAGATGGAGTAAATCACATGTTTCAAGCACAATTTAATTACCTACAGCTTCAAAATGAGCTGGCGATAGCTAATTTGGAATCTAAAAAAAATTACTTACATTCATTAATTGAAGGTTTAAATGCCACTAATACTGAGCAGGATTGTAATTACACAGAACTTTCAGTTACGCCTCAAGTAAACAATATTGCAGAAAGCACAGCATTGGTTAGCACCTCTAATTTATACATTGGTGTAAGCTTAGAAATAAAAGAAAGTACATCAAATGAATGGATTGCAATATCGGTAACTGCAAATGGCGCTGCTTTACTAAGTCAGTTAAAAGGTTGTACAAAATACGATATTAGAAATGCATATAGCTGCGATAATGGCAAAATAGAATCTGACATTGTTACATTTGAAACCGAAGGATGTGAAAATTTATGTGATGGTGAAGTCACTCAATTATATAAATTGGCTTCTTTTGGTAGTGGTGTAGTTTTAAATTGGGATGTTTTACCAGGCAAATCTTATCGTTTACAATACAAGGCTACTAATCAAGTTGAATGGAAAACTTACAATACCAATAGGTCAATTGCTTTGTTTTTTGACTTAAATGCTTGTTCAACTTACGAGTTTAAAGTAAATGTAATTTGCGAAGCAAACTTTTTAAGTAATGTAAGTAATACAATTGCTGTTGAAACTGGAAATTGCAGACTTGGTTCAGATTTATTAGAAGAAGATGCACTTTCAGTATACCCAACAATAGCAACCAACTATATAGGTATTGTTGCAAATGATGTAGAAAATATTATTGATGTGAACATTTATGATCTTTCAGGTAATTTGGTAAAAACGGTGAATCCTCAAATTATGAGTACATCAGTTAGTGATTTACCAAGTGGTGCATACATTGTAACAGCTATTAAAAAAGATGCGGTGTTAACAGCAAGATTTATAAAACAATAAAGTATCAATTTCTTTTAAAATTTAGTAATTTTATGGGCTAAGTTCAATTTTGAATTTAGCCCTTTTTTTATTAAAACTATACATTACAATTATTGTGTTTTAATGCCATTTGGGCACAACCGCCTGTCGTTTGCCTTTATTAGATAAAGAATTTGCTATACGTCATTTGTAGAGTGCTATGCCGTCATCTTCTTTTATTAGTATGCTTTGTTGTATTAATTGCTGCTTAGGCTTATTGGTAAGAAATTGTAAGATGTCTTTAATAATTTGTTTGTAGTGGTTTTTCTTTTGCAGTTTCTTTACATCGGTTTTAAATAGTTGTAGGTAATAGTAATTCATTGGTCACCATTACACAAACGTTGCTCTAAATTCTTTTGAGTATTTAAAAGGCTTTATTTTTGGCATTTGAAGATGCACCAAAACCAAATTATTTAAAATCTCGGTGGTAAATTCTAATTGCTCTTTTATTTCAGTTGTAATGTGGGCCAGTTGTGGTTGCAGGGTATATTGCTCTGCTAAACCTACATTTAAATAGGCAAAGTTTATAGCGGTGTGTAATGAGCCAATAAGTTGTTGTTGCTTAGGTTCATTTGCTGTAATAAACAAGGTTTTTAAGGCATCGTTTAAACTGCTTAAAACGGCTAAGGCTTGTTTGTAAAGGTTTACTACTTCTTTTATGTTTTGGTTGGTAGCAATAGCCTGTGACGTTGTGGTATGAACCTTATAACTGTTAATGCCTAATTGCTCACTTATTTGTGTTATGTCTCTAATGGTTGCCAATGGTAAGTAGGGCTTGCTGACTTTCTCAAACCATCATTTTTTCTTTCATAAATTATTATTTATCAACATTTTACGTAGATAAATTATTTTTATTAATTTTGATAAGTGCAAGCTATTTTGTATATTGAAGCTTAAAATTGTGCACTTATGGTTAAGTATACACCAGCAAATCAGCTTACTTTGGAGGGTTTTAGTACCCCATTTGAACAGCATTTAGATAAAGATAACCGATGGGTAAAATTGGCAGAGTTGATCCCTTGGGATGAATTGGCAACCCAGTATGCTAAGCAGCTCAATAGCAGTAAAGGGAAATATTGTATTG
>Ga0209187_1000807_pt1 | contig 45780 bp, 34 predicted proteins | sample BantaG_FD_187430 | JGI IMG/M metagenome (GOLD analysis project Ga0209187, IMG submission 187430) | Marine algal microbial communities from Bantry Bay, Ireland - BantryBay_4 metaG (SPAdes) (version 2) | ecosystem: Host-associated > Algae > Red algae > Unclassified | place: Bantry Bay, Ireland...
ATGTGAAATATCAAGAGAAAGAGGAGAAACGGGTTGAATCACAACAACAGAAGTTTGACTTTTAGCAGATATGCCGCCCCCTTTGGGGGCTAATCAAAGCCACCTTCTTAGAAGGTGGTTCTTTACTTCTAATTACGAGAACCAAAGGAATTCTTTTCAACCTTTCTCCCACTTTTTTTCATTGCCAAAAATAGCTGTATGAACGAACGATTCCGTCATAGGCGGCTGGAGCGGTGGTTTCAAGTAAGCGAACCGCGCAAGAGGATGACCAAACGCTACTGTGTTTAGTCGATTAAAAATCTTCATTATTAAAAATCTGGAATCAGTTAATGTCGACAACCTTTGTTGATGCCGAGCACATAATGTTTTACCACATCCAGAGTATCTGCCACTTCACAACCCTTGAACCCTTTAATCATTTTATTGGATAGATAGGCCTCTGCATAGTCAGTTAGTATTTGAGATAGAGGCATATAGGACCAATGCCATTTTTCTTCGTTATAACCCTCAGGCCTGTTGCTGTCTTTGGCAGTGTAGGGTCTACAATATCCGTACAGATGTGCATTCGCTTCTAACCATTCAAATAATTTCAAGCCTGCTCCAGATTCGAACCAACTGTTATTAAAATTATTCAGATCTATATCGGTGCCCCAATGATGTCTGGAGGTGCCAGGCATGGAACTATAGTTTAATATTTTTTCTGCTCGGTCTACAGCTTTGGGGTAGACCTTAGGGGCATTTTCACCAGAGCTTAATATGGTTTCTCCCGTCCACTTTCTTTCCCAGATGCCTTTCTGATAGTCGAAATTTCTAGCAGCCGATCTTATCTGTAAAGTGATACCAGCTGATCTTGCAGCGCCGTACATTTTGAGGAAAGCGCCGTAGGCTTCGTGGCGCATATACATATCCGGTTTGTCGGCTAGAGTAGGATTTATTTTAACAAAATCAGGGTCGCTGGCAGGATTGAATTTTCCTGTGATGTAATTCAGAGTCATCGTGTCGAGAGGCGGCACTTTCTTTTTCAGTGGCTGTGAATGAACAGCGACTATTGGAATTGAATTATTGGGCTGCGGACCACAAGCAGTGAATAAGACTGATAGAAGCAAACAAAAAATAAGTTTAGGCACTGGTGGTTTTTTTTCCAAAATTGAATAAACCTTTTTTCTTTATTTCTTCAGCGACGACTGCAGGGACACAATGTTCCCATTCCGTGCCTCTTTCTATAGAATCAAGAATGTTCCAAGGCATGATATCTAATTGATCTCTGTTATATCCTTCTATTTCTATGATCTGGCGAGCATCTATAAGATGCTTGTATAGAAAGTGGATGCCTTCTGGCACTATTAAAGTCTTAGCTGTTACCAGTTCTTTACCCTTTCTGAGGTATGCAGGGTAGACGTAGACCATTATGTTCTTATTGAATAATTCACCGAAGGCCACCAGTAATCTTCCATCTTGATTATTGTTGTATTTGTCATCGATGATCAGATAGAGTTCTTTGACACCGATGACCAGACCCAGCTTACCGATGTTGAGATCATATAGATAGTTGACGAGGTTCTGATGATTGTCGCAGTCTGATATGATGACATTATAGCCCAAGGCACAGAGCGCATCCGCTCTTTCCAGGAAATCTTTCTCGTCTATATTACCTTTGACTTTGAGATTATTCATGGTTATTTCTGCCATGATGGTAGCTCTCTCATTCGAAACGTCTGCTTCTGCTTTGAATTGTTTGAATCCAGATTCAAAAACATCCAGCGTCACCTTTGTCGGGGGCCTGAAGTGTCCTCTGACTACCATGAGATCTTTTTTCCATAGAAATTCTGAGGCATGTACACTCCGCTTTTCCTTGTCGAACATCGTCACATCTGTAAGGCCGTGCTTTACTAACCTATAGGCCAATAGGCGATTATCGAACTGTTCAAAGTCTGGTCCTTCCAGCCTCAGCATATCTATCTGAACCCTGCTCCAGATACCATCAGCAAGGGAGGCTACAAACTCATCCATATCCCCAGTAAAGTTGTAACAGGCATAGATCATATTCACCCCTAGGAATCCTATGGCCTCCTGTTGCAGATGATTGCTTTGATCTCTGAGGTTGACATGGACTATGAGATCATTGGGAGGACCATTAGCAGTGAGCTGAAATCTGACACCTAGCCAGCCGCCACCTTTGATTGTTCGCTTATAGTTGATAGCTGCTACGGTATCAGCAAACACGAAGAACGAAGAGTCAGGCCTCACTGTAGTGAGGCGTTCCTCCATTAAGGAATATTCGTGATCCAGCATCCTGTAGAGCCTGGACTCACAGACATATCTGCCGCTCTCTTCCACACCATATATGGAGTCAGAATAAGTCTTGTCATAGGCTGACATCGTTTTCGCTATAGTGCCGACTGCCGCGCCTGCCTGAAAGAAATTCCGGGCCACTTCTTGCCCTGCACCTATCTCTGCAAACGTGCCATAGATCTTCTTGTTGAGATTGATATTAAGCGCTTTCTGCTCGGGTTTGAGTATGTGCCTTTTCTTTTTCTCCAATTTGCCGTCGATTTAGGCTGCGAAGATAAGGGAATCAATGAAACTTTGATTTTGAATCAAAATCATTAATCGAATTGATCCAGCCTGAAGTCGAGGATCTTACTCCTTAGTATTATACCTAAGCTAAGGTATCTGAATTCTATAAAATGGATTTTTTGTCATCATCGATTACAGTTCTTGAAGATGGAGTAATTCTATTTGCGATAGCCTTGATCTTTTATTTTTGTTCTATTGAAAAAATCACCTTGTCTTTTACTTTCCTAGGTTCGAAATAAAAAAACCGATGCCTGATTTTAATCAGACACCGGTTTGATATTTTAATCAAGGACTATTGGTCCTGTTTTTATCTTACTGCTTCATGAATTTCTGAGCAACAGAACTTATTTTACCATCAGTCAATTGATAGAAGTAAAGTCCGTTAGCATATTCATTTACATTCAATGCATGCGTCCCTTTTCCATTTGTGCTGAGAGTCTCTATCAAGAGGCCATGCACATTGTAGACATTTATCTGGAAGTCATTCTCTTCCAAGTTATAGATAGTTAGGTTCAGCTGGTCTGTTGCAGGGTTAGGCGTTGCAGAAATACTGACATTTCCGTACACGTCCAGAAAATCTACAGAAGACGATGGTGAATGGAAGTAATCATGGGTTACTCTCATGAATTCGTCTGCGATCGCTCTATCTGCAAACATTTCCAGACCCACACCTAGATTGACAATCTTACTGTTATCATCTTCTACTCTTACGGCTCCAGCTCTATTGTTGTTATATCTCCAGACAATGGATCCAGTTTCTGTGTCACTAGGGGTAATTGCATCTGGGTATAAGAAATTAGCACCATAAACTGCAGAAATCCTTACCTCTCCCATAGAACCATAGATGGCATCATCCGTATTAAAGGTTATTCTAGTCTGGTTAGGATCGCCATCGCCCAAGAATCTGGTTTGTAGATAATCTCTATAGAATGCCTGATTGATAGTTGTTCCGAAATCGGAAGCTGCATCATTTATAGCCCATCCCACATCTTGTCCTGCAATTAGAAGGTTACCGCCTCGGTCCAGAAAATCTTGTAGAGCCAAAACCATCTCGTCAGTCAATGGCGGGAAGGTCCAACCGATACTGTAATAGATATGCTCTACATCCAGTAAGGCATCAGCCATAGCAGCAGTACTAAGAAGTGAACTTCCTATTTTACCAAAATTCTGATTACCAGTTAAAGCAATTCCCTCAAGATAATTCTCGGTCAAATTTCCATCGTTTGCAATTTCTCTACTAGGGGCATTGTCAGTAACGACAATCATATCAGTTACATCGGAGACGACGGTATAAGTTACACTCTGTGTCAAGCCTGTCGCAACATTCTCTGTATTAATTGTAAAAACACCTACTCCAGCTGCGCCAGCTTTTATCTGCATTTCTACATTATTATCTCCTTCAGGTAAAGCTAATTCATCGCCAGAATTTACATTGGCACCATTGATCTCCACGATGTAGCCCCAGTCTGCTGGTGATTCCTGCTCTACTGTAATTCTTACCTTCTCCTCAGCAGTCATGAAAATACTGGAAGCATATGTTTCGATAGTTTCATTTTCCAATTTACTGATTGAGCTGGCCTCACTATTGGAATATTCAAAACCAGAACCCTTTGATCTTCCTGAATTCAATACGAAGTTATCATCTTTGTCTTGCACATAGGCAATGACATACATTTCTTCAGCTTGCCAATCCGCTTCAACATCGTATTCAAAATCAAAACTAACTGACTGGCCTGTTTCAGCTAGATTGATGTCAGCACCATCAGATCCATTGGCTAGAAACTCTCTGAATACATTGGGAAATATTCTTTCTCCATTCGATCCAGGTGGAGAACTGTACTCTATCAGCTCTTCTATGACAGCAACTCTTAGTCTATAGTTTTTGCTCACATCCACATCCCCAACGCTTTGTATTTCCACATTCACGGTATTCACTCCGTTGTCCTCAGTTTCTTTGACCACTATTCTGATAGGTGAAGTTCCAGCATTGTCTATCATACCTTGATTGGCAGCAGTAGGCTGTCCTATGTCAGATCCATCAGCTCTCATACGCGGTACGTTGTTAATACTGTAATTAGTCTGCATCGCCCTTATTTCAGTTGGGTTACTGTCATACATTGGATCTCCACCAGGAGCTGGGGCTGGAAAAGAGGTGTGATAAGATATATGATTGGCAGAAGCCACATTCTCTGCGAAAAAAGGCTCGAAATATTCATTTGCAGGCACACAAGGCGGACATCCAGCTTGAGTGAAGTGCTCAAATAGTACGTATTTCTTCGCTTGACCCATCAATAATGGTGTCATGAGCAATAGTGAAAAAGCAATAAGTATAAGTTTTTTCATAATTTTTAATATTGATTTAGAACTGAATTTAGGAATATATTAAATCTATGACTGAACTATTTGAATAAATATTTGGAAAATCGTTGTAATCGGACAAATTTTTTAATTACCCGGCCCTTGAATGGTTCTTTAGAATAATGTAATACTGGTTCTGAATCAAATCATAACAAATAAAGGAAGAGAGTCATGTCATAAGACAAATGTGTTCTTTTCCTTGATCATAAAACCCCAAATCATACACTCCAAACCCCTTATCTTTGTAGGTATATGTTTCCAGAATACGATGTCATAGTAGTAGGCGCAGGTCACGCAGGGAGTGAAGCGGCAGTAGCTGCAGCCAATGTGGGTGCTAAGGTCATGCTCGCTACGATGAATATGCAGACCATCGCCCAGATGAGTTGCAATCCCGCCATGGGTGGTGTAGCCAAAGGGCAAATAGTGAGAGAAATAGATGCCATGGGTGGTTATAGTGGTATCGTGACAGATCATACGATGATACAGTTCCGTATGCTCAACAAATCCAAAGGGCCCGCCATGTGGAGCCCCAGGGCACAGAGCGATAGGATGCTGTTTGCCAGAAAATGGCGTAATCTGCTGGAGGCACACCCCAATATTGACTTCTGGCAAGAGATGGTCAAAGGACTCCTGATCAAAGACGGAAGATGTGTGGGGGTGAGAACGGGCATAGGGCTGGAAATACCTGCTAAGTCTGTTGTTCTGACGAATGGTACTTTTCTCAATGGGCTCATCCACATAGGCGAGAAACAGCTCGGTGGTGGCCGAGCAGGAGAAAGAGCTGCCACGGGTATTACAGAGCAGTTGGTAGAGCTAGGTTTTGAGTCAGGTAGGATGAAGACGGGCACACCACCGAGAGTGGATGGCAGGAGCCTGGACTGGTCTGTTATGGAAACGCAACCCGGCGATGAAGAGCCTGGTAAATTTTCTTACACCGATACACCGCCACTTGAAAACCAAACCCCTTGTCACATCACCTATACGAATAGCAAGGTGCATGAGATGCTCAAGACAGGCTTCGATAGATCACCGATGTTCAATGGGCGCATCAGAGGCTTGGGTCCGCGCTATTGTCCGAGTATAGAAGATAAGATTGATAGATTTGCTGGGCGCGATAGGCATCAGCTTTTTGTAGAACCAGAGGGTAGGGACACTTGTGAGATCTATGTCAATGGTTTTTCTTCCTCCTTGCCAGAAGAAGTGCAGTACAAAGCATTGAGATTGATACCGGGTTTTGAAAATGCCAAGATGTTCCGACCAGGCTACGCGATAGAGTATGATTTTTTTCCACCGACACAATTGGACATTAGTTTAGAAACTAAACTGGTGGACAATTTATTTTTTGCTGGACAGATCAATGGGACAACGGGTTACGAAGAAGCCGCCTCTCAAGGCTACATGGCCGGACTTAATGCTGCGCTGAAAGTTCAGAAAAAAGATCCTCTGGTACTTAAAAGATCTGAAGCTTATATCGGAGTGCTGATAGATGACTTGGTCAATAAAGGGACTAAGGAACCTTATCGAATGTTCACTTCGAGAGCCGAATATAGAATACTGCTTCGTCAAGATAATGCAGATTTACGATTGACAGAACTGGCACAGAAACTAGGTATCCAAAAGTTGGAGCGAAGAGTAGAGCGGGTAGAAGAAAAAGTTGCAGCGATCAAAGAGATCAGAACCTTCTTTAAGAAAACAGGTGTAACACCAGACGAGCTCAATCCCTACTTGGAATCGATAGGCTCGCAACCCCTCAAGCAACAGGTCAAACTAATTACCGTTCTGAGTAGACCACAACTCGATGTCGAAGGAATGAGAAAACACTCCAAGGCACTCGATGATTTTTTGATGATATATGATGCAGAAAGCATAGGCATCGCAGAAACGGACATCAAGTATGAAGGTTATATAGAAAAGGAAAGAGAGATGGCCGAGAAGATGATTCGTCTAGAGAACTTGAAGCTGGACAGGGGTCTGGATTATGATCAGTATGTAGCCCTCTCGGCAGAAGCCAGAGAAAAACTAAAACAAATACAACCGAGAACAATCGGTCAGGCCAGTAGAATATCTGGTGTGAGCCCGAGTGATGTGAGTATATTGCTGGTGCATCTGGGAAGATAGACTGTTAGACTGATTGATTCTACCATTGAGCCCTTTCAAGTTGGCCCTCCAAGAATTGATTATCTAGTAGCAAAAGCAGTGGTCGAAGGTTCTTCCCATAATAAATATGAGAGCAGAAAATAAGTGGGTAGCGTTAAAGGTAATTTGAGTTTAATCGCTAAGCTGGCTGAAGGATAATTATAGCTTGTGAGGCTAGCTCTTCCAATGCAAAGTGCAGCTCTTTGTCATCTAACGTGTGGAGTTTATAGTCTGTAGGACTACCACCAGCTAATAAATTTAGATTAGTCCATAATTTTGAATAAATTGAATTCATATATACATTATAGTATGAGATACATCGCTGCATTTTTCTTCTTCATCATGGGTTTTGCTTTACAAGGTCAAGTCACCTACGCAGATGATATAGCTGAGCTCATCTATCAGAAATGCTCCAGTTGTCACAGACCTGGTGAGATCGGCCCTATGGCCTTTACGGATTATGATGAGGTCAAATCCTGGGGAGCAATGATACGTTATGTGACGACCAGTGGCATTATGCCGCCATGGCAAGCAGATCCGGAATACTCACATTTTCTGGAGGAAAATTTTCTGACATCGGCAGAGATTGCAAAAATTGCTGAGTGGGTGGATACAGGAATGGAGCGTGGCAATGTAAGTAACGAACCACAATTTCCAGACTTTCCAGACGGTTCGGTTCTGGGAACACCTGACTTGGTATTGACTATGGAAGAAGCGTGGAGACACGAAGGAAATGGGCGGGATGATTACAGATACTTTGTCTTTCCCACAAATTTTTCAGACGACATAGTCATCAAGGCTGTAGAGTTCAGACCAGGCAATCCTAAGATTGTACATCATGCTCTAGTATTTGAAGACACGACAGGAGAGGCTGCGGCCAAGGATGCAGCGACGCCTGACTATGGCTTCGATGGTTTTGGGAGTTTTGCTGGGAATGACCCAGCAGGTATATTGAATCAGAAACAATACCCAGGTTATGTACCGGGACAGAAACCGATCTTGGCACCTGATGGTACAGGCTCGATTCTGACGGCAGGTGCTGACATTGTTGTTCAAGTTCATTATGCGCCTTGGTCTGTAGATGAGTTTGACCAGTCATCTTTGAATGTATTTTTCATGGAGACACCAGAAGTTCTGGAACGAGAAACAAGAGGCCACATCATGGTCCCTTTCCAATCCGTCATAGGAGAGCAGTTCTTCATATTGGCTAATCAAAAGAAAACTTTCCATGGAAAGTACGAAGTGCCTATTGATGTAAGTCTGGTCACCATTGCACCGCATATGCACTTACTCGGCACCAGCTGGGAAGTATGGATGGAAAAGCCTGATGGAGAACGCGTAAATCTTATCAAAGTACCAGAGTGGGATTTCAATTGGCAGGGGAGTTATCACTTTGATAGATATATACCGGCACCGGCCGGTTCCGTGATTCACGCAGTGGCATCTTATGATAACACTACTGATAATCCTGAGAACCCGAGCGACCCACCTCAATTTGTGACTTGGGGAGAAGGGACAGAAGATGAGATGTATTATCTTCCGATAGGCTATGTGCTTTATCAAGATGGAGACGAGGATATCGTATTTGAAGAACCGCCTACTGGTGTTTCGGAATTGAATGGCAACAGCAATATGCTTTACCCTATCAGCCCCAACCCTGTCAAAGATTTCACTTTAGCTGGATTTCAACTCAGTCACGGGCAAGTCGTTGAGTTGAGTATATTGGATGTGGACGGCCGCTTAGTCAGAAATTTACGTCAAGGAGAATTCTTTAATACTGGTTCTCATAATGTCAATTTTTCCACCACACAGCTACAGCCCGGTGTTTATTTTTTGCGGATGGCGGGCAAAGATTTTGAGTTGACTCAGAAGTTTGTGAAATTGTAAGGTTTTCGATATCACCAACTCCAAGAAGGAGGCAGAAGATTTTTCCTTATCTGCTAGTGAAGTGCAAGGCTTATATATCCTTAAGGGCGGGAAGCCATTGGGTATTTGCGGGGAGGAATCCCGCTCGACGTGCAAGTCGCAACAATGGGAGTACCTATAACATAGGAGCACAACATGGAAAAACCGAAAATTGTTACTGCTCCTAAAATAAACAAAGAGATTCTTACGGAAGCTATATTTTCATCAGACTTCATATAAGGTTTAGCCAGTAACCACTGCATAAGAGGAAATTCGTATCTTAAGAGGTTATCATTACCTGGATTAAAACAATTTGTCCGTGGATTGAGAATGTTGTTGTCATGCCTGGCAAAATTTCGAATATTCCACATCGTTTGACTCTGTCTCCAGGAATGAATGCCTTGAATTTCTTTATTCAGGTGGTCTTTGTGCTGGACAAAAGAAATCATGATAAAAACAAATAGAATGAAAAGGTGATGAGGAAGCATCTTTATTATTGAAATTAGAGAAGTTGTAAATATGATATCCAGCTGAATTTCTTTGATATTGCATATGTAGACTTCAGGAATTTGATGATTCTAGAGTCACGCGTAAATATATCTATAAAGGCATTTGTTTGCTTAACTCAAGATTTTGCCAAAGGGCTTCTGAGGTAACTTAGGTAAATTATTAGGGTGCTTTCGGAAGCTTGTTGCTGTAACTCATTGATAATCAGTAAAAAAATCGCATCATTTTTATAAATAGACCTTAAAATCGGTTGTTTTATCCGAAAAAGGCATTTACATTTGCAGCCGCTCAGAAACCATGAAGGTTTCCAGCGACTTATCAATCAAGTAAAACTGATAAAGTGAATACAACCAGTTATAAAACAAGATCTGTCAAGAATTCAGAGGTCGATAGACAATGGTTTGTCGTCGATGCTGACGGCGAGATCGTAGGAAGATTGGCCACGCAGCTGGCTACCATCCTTAGAGGCAAGCACAAGCCGACGTATACACCACATGTGGATACGGGTGACAACATCATTATTGTGAATGCTGACAAGGTCAGATTCACAGGACTCAAAGAGCAGCAGAAAAGCTATCAGAGATATTCTGGATATCCAGGAGGTCAGAAAAGTAGAACAGTGGCTGAGCAAAGAGCAAAACAGCCTATCAAGATCATTGAAAACGCTGTGAGAGGGATGTTGCCTAAGAATAAACTCGGTAGAGCAATGTTCAAAAAATTATATGTGTACGCAGGACCTGATCATCCGCATGCAGCACAGAAACCAGAAACACTTAATGCTTAATAAATGGAAGTGATTAACACAGTAGGAAGAAGAAAGGCCTCAGTTGCAAGAGTTTATCTGTCAGCAGGCAGTGGAACTATGACTGTCAACGGTAAGGACTATAAAGTATATTTCCCTACCGGTAGTATGCAATTCAATCTGGAGGATCCGTTCAAGCTTGTCGAAGCTGAAAAGACCTATGACGTAAAAGTGAATGTCAAAGGCGGCGGATTCAAAGGTCAAGCAGAAGCGATAAGACTCGGCATCAGCAGAGCTCTAGTCAAAATAAGCGAAGACAATAAGCCACCACTCAAGGCCAAGAAATATCTCACTAGAGATGCCAGAGTTGTTGAGAGAAAGAAATATGGTAAGCCAAAGGCAAGAAAGAGCTTCCAGTTCTCTAAACGTTAATATCAGAACGAATAGAGTTTCATTCTCACATTTATTTTCATTATTTCAAATAACAAGAAAATGGGCAAACCAACATATAAAGACTTACTGGAGGCAGGTTCTCACTTAGGTCACATGAAAAGAAAGTGGAATCCTAAAATGTCTCCATACATTTTTATGGAAAGAAAGGGTATTCACATCATAGATCTTAATAAGACGATGGCAGGTATAGACAAGGCAGCTAATGCTTTGCAACAAGTTGCCAAGTCTGGTCGTAAGGTCATGTTCGTCGCTACTAAAAAACAAGCCAAGGAAAATGTTGCCACTATGGCCAGATCCGTCAACATGCCTTATGTCACTGAAAGATGGCTAGGGGGAATGATGACTAACTTTTCCACGATCAAAAGATCCGTGAAGAAGATGAATAACATCGACAAGTTGCTGGCTGATGAGAACGTGACTAGTATCACAAAGAAAGAAAGACTGACCCTAACCAGAGAAAGAAACAAGCTGGAGAAAGTACTGGGTGGCATCGCTAACATGAATAGGTTACCTGCTGCAATATTCGTAGTGGACATCCACCATGAGCATATTGCAATCAAGGAAGCAAGAAAATTGGGTATCAAGATTTTTGGAATCGTAGATACGAATTCAGACCCTACTCAAGTGGATTTTGCCATCCCAGCTAATGATGATGCATCCAAGTCCATAAAGACGATAACCAATTACATGGGGGAAGTGATCAAAGAGGGGTTGAACGAGAGAAGATTGATGAAAGACAACCAGAAAAACGCAGAAGCCAAAGCCAAAGCAGATGCCGAGACCAAAGCCAAAGCAGATGCTGCAGCAGCTAAAGCCAAAGCAGCAGCACCGCCGCCGCCGCCACCCGCTGCTCCAACAGAACCTGCAGCTAAGTAGTCTTAGGAAATAAATAATTTTTAAAACTTATAACTAATAATATAATGGCAATTACAGCAGCCGATGTAAAAAAGTTGAGAGATCAGACTGGAGCTGGAATGATGGACTGTAAGAAAGCACTTGCAGCAGCAGACGGCGATTTTGAAAAAGCAATAGAAGAGCTAAGACTCAAAGGTCAGAAGTTATCTGCCAAGAGAGCAGATAGAGAAGCAAAAGAAGGAGCAGTTATTGCCAAGACTTCACAAAACAAAAACAATGGTGTCATCGTAAGGTTAAGTTGCGAGACGGATTTTGTTTCCAAGGGAGAAGCTTTCGTGGAACTCGCGAGTAGTTTTGCAGACATAGCGCTTAAACACTTGCCAGACACCAAAGAAGAATTATTGGAACTGGATGCAGGTGGCATTTCCATCGGTAAAAAGATAGAAGAGCAGACAGGTGTCATAGGTGAAAAACTGGAACTAGCTGGTTATGCTAAGATTGTGACTAAAGCAGGAGAAGGACAAGTACTACCTTATATCCATATGGGTAACAGAGCGGCTGTAATAGTCGCAATAAATCTAGAAGGTCCTCAGTATGAAGAGCCTGCCAAGAATGTTGCCATGCAAGTAGCAGCAATGCATCCTATCGCTCTGGACAAGGATGGTGTGGATTCTTCTGTAGTGGAAAAAGAGATAGAGCTCGGTAAGGAAATGGCTAGACAAGAAGGCAAGCCCGAAGCTATGCTGGAGAAAATAGCAACGGGTAAGTTGAATAAGTTTTTCAAAGAGAGAACCTTATTGAATCAAGTTTATGTGAAAGCCACGAACAAGGAAACTGTCTCTGGTTATCTCAAGTCAGTCCATGATGATCTGACAATAACAGACTTCAAGCATATCAAGTTAGGATAGAAATAAAACAAAAAGCGATTCATTTATTTGAGTCGCTTTTTTTTTGGTAAGTAATAGTTTCATCAAGTATTAATATACCTATGGCCATTAAGTACAAGCGTATCTTATTGAAGCTTTCCGGAGAATCTCTAATGGGGGATAAGTCCTTTGGGATTTCACCGGACAAGTTGAATCACTATGCTCGTGAGATAAAAAAAATTGTTAGTCTTGGAGTAGAGGTCGCTATCGTGATCGGTGGAGGCAATATCTTCAGGGGCTTACAAGCCGAGGATAGTGGGATAGAGCGGGTGCAAGGTGATTATATGGGTATGCTATCCACTGTAATTAATGGGATAGCCCTGGCCAGCATCTTGGAAACACATAGTATATATGCGAGATTGGTATCAGCTATAGAAATGAAAGAAGTCGCAGAGCCATATATCAGAAGAAGAGCCATACGACACTTGGAGAAAGGAAGGGTGGTTATTTTTTCTGGGGGCACAGGTAGTCCTTATTTCACTACAGATTCTGCGGCAGCACTGAGAGCTAGTGAGATAGATGCTAATGTTATTCTCAAAGGAACGAGAGTAGATGGCATCTACACGGCGGATCCAGAAAAAGATCCTTCTGCTACAAAATTTGATAAGATTTCTTTCTCAGAGGTCATCACTAAAAACCTGGGGGTGATGGATATGACAGCTTTTACCATGTGTAAAGAGAACAGTATTCCCATCATCGTATTTGATATCAACAAGGATGACAACCTGGTCCGAGTCAGTCAAGGAGAGCCAATAGGAACTCTAGTCTGCTAAGACTTCCCTTATAGGCAAAGCTTACATCATCGGCATTTGAACTCATAAGAACTACACCAGGTGCTTTTTTCTTGGATAATATCACCGGAGAAAAAATAACTATCATCAAGGATAAATGGTGATACTCCGGCTCATTAATTTCTATATTTTGCAATATGGTTTTTGAACCCCGAGGCACACATTATCTTATTGATTTATTCGATTGTAACGCAGAGAAGTTGAATGACGAATCGTTCATTGAGGCTTCGTTACTTGCTGCTGCAGAACTAGCCGGCACTCAGATTTTACATTTTTATTTTCATCAGTTTGAACCTATGGGTATTACCGGTTCAGTTGTTATTGCAGAATCGCATATTAATATCCACACATGGCCTGAACATGGCTATGCTGCAGTCGATGTATTTACTTGTGGCGAGTCTTCTTTTCCTAAAGTCGCTAAGAATTATCTAGAGAAATGTTTTGAAAGCTGTAGGATGGTGGTTAATGAAAATGCTAGAGGCTTTATTAAGAAATAACATGAGCGACAAACTCTGAGTCGTCGTCCATTATTAGCTTTTCATTGGCCCTGAATGAAATGCAACAAGGAGAACCATTGACATAGTAGACACCGGCTTGATAAAGATATCCTTCATCATCTTTGTACAGTTCTGTAAACTCTTGGTAGATGGAACCGAATTTTCCAAAATCTCCAGATGTCTGTTCTACTATACTGTGGTCTTTGCCATGGATCGACATATTCTCTCCTAATCTCCCAAAAAATACTTTTTTGACATAGGCTTGATTATGAAAATCCGTCGGCTCGAATGAGGTTTTCAATACGATGGAACTTCGTTTATCTAGCTCATAGACATATTTCAGAAGGCCTTTGGATTGTAATACGATGCTGTAAGCGGGATTGATGATTTGTACGAGTCCTCCAGTTACCAGAGAGGTGAGCTCAGCCATTAGTTCTGGTTCTTCAACAGCAATGAATTCCCAAGGCACAAACTTATACATGAAATCATACTGCACAAATTCCCCATCTTCCAATTCCAGAAAAACGCCTTCATCACTGAAGTGTACCTCCTCCAGATCGGCATAAGCAGTTTCCCAACCCGCTTTTTCTGCAGCCATGACGATCATAGAGGCATTGAGTTTGTCCTCGACATAGCCGAGTGAAGTAACAAGCAACGAAGGGTGTGAACCTTGTCTGTTTGACTTGAGTCGTTGAAAAGCAGAAACCAGTTTGGATTCTAGAGTATTGAATTGTCCACGATATTTGGTGCGACCTATCAGATCATTGATGATGTCCTGAAAATGCAGAGATTCTACCAGCATGGTGGCTGTGTCAGCATTGTACTCGAGAACCTTGGCAGGTGCACCTCCCAGACCTCCAGCTATATCATATCTCCCTAGTAGGTGCTCATGATGATTATTCCATGAGTACTCTATAAGCTCTATCATATTATCGGGAATGCCTATTTCTGCATAGAGCTTATTCGTAATAACGTGCTCTGCCGCCATAGTGAACAGGTCGTGTGCCTTGGTGGCTGCACGTGTTAGGGCAGAGACTTCCGAACTTGTAAGATGCATGATCTCGTCAGAGATATAATCTCGGTTCTCACCTTCGACGAACCAAGCATAGTCAGATGACTTGATTTCTTGTATTACAGAAGATGGGAAATCAGTAAAGATTCTATCCACCGTAAGATCTTGACGACTTTCCTGACCCGTAACCTTTTTTAGAGGACACCGGCTTCTTTACAGTTCTTGTAGAAGCAGTGGCAGCCATTGCTTTTCCTGCTTTACCTTGAACTCTAGAGTGAGTCGCCGCATTCTTATATGAACTGGCTGAGGTGGGTGTAGACATGTTCTTACCCATCATATAGCCCATGAGACCTCCATATACCACACCTCTCATGCCTCTTGTTCTGGTGTCCGTAGAACTGGTAAGTGTCGCTTCTTCCAGAGTGAAAGTGTCTATTTCACCAGTTAGAAAGGTCGCTACGATTTTAGAATCCGCCCTTTCCGGTATGGTTTCTTCATCAGTTATTTTAAATTCCTCTTCTTGCACTTCTTCTATATGAGTGATTAATCCACCAGTAGGTTCCGTGAATTTTTCCTCATAATAATCTTCTTCACCACCGCCAAAGAAGATTTGAGAGAGGACATATAGTCCAACAGCTCCATAGATTAACCATTTCCAATTAAAACCGCCACCTGACTTACCTACGTGTTCTTCTTGATATTCTGCCATTACATGATTTTTAGTTCAAAAAATGAGTTATGCTTTAACTTTAATGAAGATATAAATTAAATTGTATTGAATGCTAAATTCTTAGCTACATTTCAGATTTTGGCTTTGCAGAGGCTTTTAAATATATGGAAACAAACAAAAGATTGATTCTACAGGTGACCATCTTCCTGGTGGGCATGTGCTCCATAATTTATGAATTGCTCATAAGTACGGTTTCATCTTACTTTCTTGGAGACAGTATCAAGTCGTTTTCCTTGGTCATTGGCTTTTACATGGCTTCGATGGGTTTAGGCTCTTATTTGTCGAAGTATTTTACTCGGAATCTTATACTCTCCTTCATCAATATAGAGATAATACTGGGTGCGGTAGGTGCTCTTAGCGTGCCTATTCTGTATGGCTATTTCAGTTACTCAGACTTCGATGGATTTCGTTTTCTGGTTTTGCTACTGGTCTGTATCATAGGTGCTCTTACTGGTCTGGAAATACCGCTGGTGACTCGAATACTGGAGAATGATTACCAGCTCAAGGAAAATCTTTCTCAGGTTTTATCCCTTGATTATGCTGGAGCTTTGATCGCCACTCTGGTTTTTCCATTTTTCTTTGTACCAGTGGTAGGTAATTTAAAGACTGCTCTGATTTTTGGACTGATTAACATCAATGTCGGTTTAGCTAATTATTGGTTTTTCAGAAAGCAGATCGACAAGAAACCAGCTACTGTAATCAGGTTGGCCGCAATCATACTCATTGGCTTCTTAGCCTTGTTTTTTTATTTCTCTAATGATTATGTGAAACATTGGAATCAGAATATTTTCAAATATCCAGTTGTCTACGAATCTCAGAGTCCCTACCAGAAGATAACCTTGACCAAGAATGGAGATGAAGTCAGATTGTATTTGAATAATGCTATTCAATTTTCCAGTAGAGACGAACATCGCTACCACGAAGCCATCACGCATATACCACTAAATAATATTGAGGCAGAGACTATTGAAGTTCTGGTTCTGGGTGGAGGGGAAGGCTTGGTGGCGAGGGAGCTACTCATGCACAGAGAAGTCAAGTCAGTGGATGTGGTGGACATAGATCCTGCTATTACAGAGTTGGCACTTAAGAATCCCTTACTGTTGGATATAAATAAGAGAGCATTATCAGATGAAAGAGTACAAGTTATAAATGATGATGCTTTTAATTTTCTGGGCCAAAGCACTAAAGTTTATGATCTTATTATTGCAGATCTGCCAGATCCTAATACAGAAGTAATTGCAAGATTGTACAGCGCTGCTTTTTTCAGATTGGTCAAAAAGAATCTTGCTGCGGGAGGGACGTTTGCTACTCAAGCCACTAGTCCAGAATTAACACCAAAGGCTTTTTGGTGCATCTCAAAAACTTTGAAGGAGGCAGGTTTCAAGTATAGCTTACCCTATAATGCCAACGTTCCTTCTTTTGGAAATTGGGGTTTCTTTCTTGCCTCAGATTTACCCTTGAAAAAAACCTATCAAGAAAAGGTTGACACTAAATCCCTTACGAATGAGATATACCGACGAATGCAGGTCTTTCCTAAAGAGTATGACTATTCAGATATAGAAACGAACCAGTTGGATCAGCCCGTTATTCTACAGTATTATTTAGATCATTGGGAAAGCCTGAATTATGAAAAACGATGAGAAAGGATATGTGAGCAAAGACAAGTAAAACTATTCAACTGCCTTCGAGCGCAGCTAAATTTAGTACTAGAATTGAATTTCTTGTACTAGCCTGTCTTTGGCGTTTTCTTTCTTGAATTATACAGACATATTTTTTGCGTTCCTCTTCAGAAATTTCTAATTAGGCCTTTTGTTCATTTCTTGTATCTTAAAAAAAGTTGCTTAACCTAAAATAGTTAAAAAAATAATGGATATTAAAATTAAAAGGGCTGAAAATGATCTTAACATCACATAGCTTTTTTACAGTGACAGCTTAGAAATTAGTATCGATTGTTTATTGACCCGGAGTCGATTATAGCTTTATAACTTGCTGTACTTCTGAGTACTGATCATTTCTGAAATATATGAAATAGGTACCAGCATTGAGGTCAGAAATATCTATTGCAGAATTAAATGATTCTATCTCTCTGATCAGTTGCCCTGCCATATTGTAAAGGAAGAAAGTACCCTCTTCTTCAGCGGCCAGATTCAATACTCCTGAGACGGGATTTGGATATACCGAGAATCTTTTTTCTGATAATTCTCTATTACTTGATGTTTCATCTTCCTTAATGCATTTAATAAGTACTGGCAAAGCGTCAGAACACATAGGGCTTTCATTCAGCTCTGTATAGTTGAAGATGACTTTTTCTACAGTGGATAGATTAAAATCCTCTCCTGCATTGAATTGAGGTTCGAGTAGTATTCCGTCTTCAGTTTCTACTAGAAACGATAGCGTTCCATTACAGTCCATTTCCACTACAGCACCCTTAGTGTCTGATATGCACTCTTCTACTTCACCACAATCGATTTCACCTCTTGTATAAAAATTTAATCCTCCATTTATGTTACCACTTAAAATATCTGTAAAACCATCTCCATTAATATCGCCGACTAGGAAGTCCACCTGTGGTCTCGTGTCTAGCGTATCCAACGGTTTTGACTCATCATAAAGTAACAAGGTACTAATAAAGGGGTTTATGGTAGTACCTACTAATTGATTGGTGCCGTCTTCGTTTTTGATGGCCTCGAAAGTGCATCTCTCCAGTTCATCATATATGAAAATCGGATTGGTGAAATTCACTATTCCATTCTCATTTTTGTATAAGTAAAGTGTCGAGATATTATTGTTTGAAATATCGTCATGGAAAGCAAGTATATCTGTAAATCCATCATTATCATAATCAAACAAATCCATACCGAACATGTCGATGAATTCAGAGTACACTTGAACTTCACTCAGTTCTCCATTATCATTTGTATAAATGTTGACTGTCTCGTTAAAAGGATCATCATTGTATACTATGAGATCTGTAGTGCCATCGTTATTCATATCGCCAAATTCCAATTGCCCCCTTTGGCTACTGTTCTGAATCATTTTCAATTCATAATTTTCCATACCTGAACTATTGTCTAGTATTGTAACAGTAAAAGTGTTGGTATTTTGATTTATCGTAGAGAATAAGCCTGTATGGATAATGATTTCAGCGTAACCATCATTTTGAATATCTTCCACATAAAGTTCAAAGCCATTTTTAATATCCACAGTTAATAACTCTGGATTGGAAAAAGAACCATTACCGAGATTGTATAATACACTTATACGATTATCAATGATATCTTTCATCAATACGATATCGTTATCCCCATCATTATCTAGATCTCCAGTTTCTACTTGTAAAGTGATATCAGAGTCGCTGTAATAATCTGTCAATATCGGCAGTATGGTATCTAACCTGCAGCCAGACAGATAGTTTTTTATCCAGAATAATTCTGATGTGTTTCGGGGGGAACATACAAGTATGTCTTCATCCCCATCATTATCCAAGTCACTCAATTTAATTTCATTATAATCAAAAAGCAAGGAACAATTTGCACATGTATTCCATTCAAATTTTATATCCTGGTCGTCAGATAGAGTAGCTATAGCCAGTCTATATTTACTATCTACAAATTGAAAAGCAAAGGGCTGGCCATCATTCATGGTTGATATATTTATGGCGTCTGTTACTTCTGGACGATTAATAGGATAGACCTCTGCATATTGCTCCTTTTGCTGAAATGTTTCATTTTGAAAATGAAAAATCTTTAAGAATTCATCGTAAATAGCGTAGGCATATATTTTCTCATTTACTAGTTGATAAGGTGTCGCATGGATGATGGCGTTGTCTATCGACTGAAAGAACATATTAGCCATGAATACTCCTTGATCATTTTGTATGAACTCAAAAAATCGTGCCGTGCCAGGAGTGTAAGAACTGACATCACCTGTTATGGCTAATCTCCCGTCCTGGATTTTTCTGCACAGGTCTACATCCCCATCTCCATCTAGGTCATGAAATCTCATGTTTTCAAATGTTGCAGCATTTCCTAATCCGGAGACAGGAACATTAATCTCTTGTTTGAGTATTAGCTCACCATTGATATAATTATATATTTTCACTTCATTGATATAAGAGTCAACCAATCCTGCTTTATCACCATCAAGTTTGATAAAGTTGGCATCAGTCCCAAAACTATTCGTTGTCCCGACATTAGCAGGTATGGCAACAAGGTTAGAGCCGTTGTAAGTGTAGAGATAGTGATCGTTAGAATGTTCTATGAGTAGCTCGCTTAATCCGTCTCCATCCATGTCTGCGATTGCAGATAACTCTCCAAAGTACTGATCTATATCAAACTGTATATCTTCAGGAGTAAAGTTACCCTTACCGTCATTAAGATAAATTCTTGCATCAATTACAAACCCAAAAGAAGAACCTAACATACTTATTATATCAGTATCTCCATCCTTATCCCAATCATAAACCAAGAACTTCCCATTTCTTAATGAAACTTCATCAATGACTATGTTCGCAAGAAATCCATCGCTGCCCCGTTTTCTATAAAAGAGAACTTCAAGATCCAGATCATAACCTATCAAATCTTGTAGTTTGTCCTCATCCACATCAGCCCATACGGGTAGAACGGAATCTGAATAACTGGAGGGGACAATTTCTCTTTTCTCCCATTGAGCATATGAAGCTTGTGTTATCAGGAGCATTATTATGGAAATTATATTCTTAACCATTTTTATATTTTTTGTATTATTATCAATGAATATTTACCTTTTAATTTCTCAATTCGCTAAAAGGTCACTCAATTCAATGTTAACTTATTGTAAAAATTTTGACTGGTTTTAGAAATCTAACCGGACTATTTTTTAGGGATACTTGTGCATACTTTCGAATAGATTTATTACATAATTATAGTTATAAGTTAATCAATGAATTATATATGGTTGTTGAGTTTTATTAACTAAAATCTTCATGTATGACTTATGACTTAAATTTAGAATCCATATTAAACGTTCCAAGACGGTTCGTCTTACATTATCATTCAATTGTAGGCGAATAAGTCTGGTGTTCGCCAGAGCATTCTCTAGTCTAATTGCTCATAATGGTTAAAAAAAAAAGAGGCTGTCACTTGACAACCTCTTTCCTATTTCTTGAATTTATTATTATTCTACAACCATCAGTTTCTTTACATCCAGTAACACTCCCTGACGGATCACCACGAGATAGATGCCACTGCCATGCAGTTGGACATTTTTTTCTCTGGTTCCTTTTGCTAAGTAGCCTTGATTTATTGTCCTTCCCATAAGATCCAAAATCTCATAATGCAATTCTGATACTATCGGTTGCTCAAACAATAATGAAACTTGATCGATAGTAGGATTAGGGGATAGTGACCAACTCCAATCCAACTCGAAGTCATCAGTATTAGTAATTTGTATAGATACCATCTGGGAGTATTGTACAGTTCCACAATCATTAGTGGCGGAAAGTATAATTTCGTAATCTCCAGTGTTGACATAAGTATGACTTGGCTCCGCTACTATGCTAGTGGTTCCATCTCCAAAATCCCAAGAATAGCTCGTCGCACCGGAAGAATTATTTATCACAGTAATATTTTCAGAATCCTGTATTATATCAAATTCCGAGAACGGCACATCAGCAACAGTGATGGCATCTGTATACTCTAATGATGAACTGCCATCCTGATTAGAGACAACGGCGATGATGCTGTAGACTCCAGGCGTATTGTAGGTGACAACCGGATTCTGATCTGTAGATGACGCTGGCGATCCTCCTGGGAATTCCCATGACCAGGCCGTCGGATTATTGCTGGACTGATCGGTTATCTGTACTTCCAATGGAACACAGCCAGAAGTCAAAGAGAATGAGGAACCAATCGTCGGCGTAGAGAAATCCACTATGACGACTCTTTCCAAGGTCGCTGAACCACAGTCGTTAATCGCTGTAAAGCTTACAATATAGCTGCCAGGTTCCGTGTATGTATGCGTTGGATTTTCCAGAGTGCTCGTTGTTGTATCGCCGAAGTCCCAACTATAGTTACTTGTGCCTCCCGAAGAAGTGTTCGAGAATCTGATCAATGAACCGTTGGACTCTGATTCAAAATTCATCACGGGTACATCTGTTACAGTAATAGCTGACGGCAGTGTAGTCGCATCTGAACCATACTGATTGCTGACTTCCAATCTGACATCATAGTTGCCTGCAGAAGAATAAATTATAACCGGATTAGGATCTGTAGAGTTCGATGGAACACCGCCTGGAAACGACCAGGAGAAATTAGTGGCTTGTGAGGCTGTGCTTATATATTCTACCGTAAGAGGCGCACAACCACTGGTAGTGGACCCTAAAGTAAATCCACTAGCTGGATAAGCATCCATCACAACATCAAAACTCAAGTCAGAACTTCCACATTCATTAGTAGCTGAAAAGTCGATCTGATAGGTACCATTAGCACTCAGGACATGTGTGAATGTCTGAAGAGTGGAAGTGACACCATCACTTACTGCCCATGAGGCAGTAGTTCCTGGTGTCGTATTAGTCATGGTTACAACATTCCCTGCAACCTCTACATCATAAGATGCTGTTGGGGTGGTAGTGACTGAGATATATTCTGTCCATGTCTGACTATCAGTGCCTTGAGGATTACTGACATCAAGTCTTACGTCATATTGACCAGCGGAAGGGTAAGTTACTGTTGGATTTTGTTCTGTGGAACTTGCAGGATTACCCCCTGGAAAACGCCAATTCCAAGCTGTTGTGTTAGAAGATGAAGCATCTTGAAAATTGATCGTGAGTGGAGCACATCCTGATCTCAAATCCGAATTTATGCCAGCCGTCGGGCCTAGGTCAACTGTGACCGTTAGGTTTTCAGTTACGGTTCCACAGATATTGCTTGCTGTTACAGTCACATTGTAAGTCCCAGCAACAGGATAATGATGGCTAGGGTTGTCTTCTACGGAAGTGAAACCATCACCAAAATTCCAAGTCACTGAAGATGCATTACTATAAGTCGATGTAAAGTCCACTTGTAAGAGATTACTAGTATAACCTGCTGATAGTTGAGGTATCGCATTTACATGCATGTACTGAGTCAGGGTGGTTACATCAGTACCTGCAGCATTACTTACTTGTAAGGTTACATCATATTCCCCCATTTGTGCATAGGACACAGCAGGATGTCTATCTGTAGAGCTTGATGGTGTGCCACCAGGAAAAGTCCAGTTCCAAGCTGTGGGGTTTCCAGTAGAATTATCCAAATAATTTATGGTAAGTGGCGCACAACCAGACTGGATATTGGAACCTATGCTGGCTACTGGGTTTTCAGTAACGGTTACAGTAAGGTTTTCAGTCACAGTACCACAATTATTGCTCGCAGAAACAGATGCATTATAGGTGCCGGCTACTGCATAAGTGTGGGTAGGATTCTCTAAACTAGAACTATTACCATCCCCAAAATTCCAAGAAACAGAAGTTGCATTGGAAGTGGTGGAAGAAAAAGTTGTGGTCAATAAATCAGAACCATGCGTTGCACTCAGTTGTGGAACATCATCCACCGTCACATAACTAGTTAGAGAAATAGAGTCTGACCCAAAAGCATTGGAAACGGACAAAGTCACATCATAGTTGCCTTCTTGGGTATAAGAAACAGTTGGATTTTGAGCCGTTGAACTTGCAGGGTTTCCTCCTGGAAAACTCCAATTCCAAGTGGTAGGACTGCCTTGAGAATTATCTACATAATTTATAACGTGAGTCGCACATCCACTTGTAAGGCTGTTAGATGTTCCTATCTGAGCTATTGGCTTTATACTGATGGACAATTGCGCGGCTTGAGATTCTGATGCACAATCATTTTCAGCAATTAAAATTGCCACATAGTTTCCAGAATTTGCATAGGTATGCACAGGAGAAGTTTCTGTCGAACTATTGCCATCCCCAAATTCCCAACTGTAAATATTTGCTGGAAAGTTTCGAGTAGTATTGGTAAAAGCAACTGTATTGTTGTTCACGACAAATTCAAATTCAGGGACGGGTACGTCGAGAATAGTTATGAAATTTGACTGGGTAACACTGTTTCCTCCTTCAGGATTTGAGACCTCGAGGGTCACATCATAGAAGCCTGGAATAGCATAGGTCACTTGTGGATTCTGAAGTGTAGAACTGGCTGGTGTTCCTCCTGGAAAAGTCCATTGCCATTCAGTTATATTACCATAACTCTGATCAATGAAGTTGAAAGGATCTTGGGCACATCCAGAATTATAATCGACAACGAACTGTGCTTCAGGGTCATCGTAAATAGTTATTTCCTCGGTATATATGGATAGGTCACAGTTGTTCTCTACTTCTAACGTTACGGTATATGTACCCGTGGTGTTGTAGTAGTGATCGGGTTCTGAAAGAGTGGAAGTGTTGCCATCACCGAAATCCCAATAGTATGTTAATCCAGGTCCACCTGTACTCAGATCAAAAAAGTTGGCTTCCAGTTCATCCGTGTCATATTGAAATTCCGCAAAAGGTAGGTCAATAATCATAAATGCATTGTTCTCTGTCTTAGAATCTGACCCAAAAGGATTAGTGACTTCGAGAGTGACATCGTACTCTCCAGAGTTATTATAAGTGACGACTGGATTTTGGTCTGTTGAAGAATTGGGTGTGCCTCCAGGAAAGGTCCACAACCAAGCTGTTGCATCGTCAGAGTCATCGAAAAATTCGACCTCTCCAGGTACACATTCTGTTACTATGTCAAAATCAAAATCTGCAGACGGTGCATTTCCACTCGAACAATCAATGAAGCAACCACCAGCAGCCATATGGTTTAAGATGTCTGTCTCGGACTGAGTAGACCAAGAACTGGTATTGCTGACACTGGATGACATTATCAGCCCACCACCACCATCATGTTCTGCATTCAGATTATGACCTATCTCATGAGCTAGCACCACCCTTAGGAGATTGCTATTGTTTGTGAAGTCTTCACAGACATTATATCCTGAACCATTACAAGCACCACCTAGCCATGCTACACCTACCGCGGTTCCAGAAAAGTTTCGGTTTGACCATAGGCTGCCTATCTCATGACTACCAAATTCATTTGGGGCCCAACCTGAGAAATCATTCAACAAGGAACCTATGTCCAAAGAATTGGTCCAAGGATCACAAGTGTCACAATCAGAAATAAAGAAATCGCTATCATCAAATAGTATTTCATCAGCAAACTCATCATCATAATTCGCTTCCACACCATTCAGCACACCCAGCACATGGTTTTCTGTACCACTCGCACCATGTTTAACGACCATAGACCAATCTGCTGCGAAAGCCATCTCTATCTCATAACACAAGCCCACAGATTTCTGTGCAGACGCAGGTTGTATTAATTTTTCTCCTTTGCGGAATTGTTCAGTTACACCACAACTGTGATGATCCAGGGTCTCATTGACATCATCATCATAATAGAATACCATAAGGTCTTCATCGGCTGTGTCATCATAATACCGTGCAGGTTGTACATTGAGTCTACGACCATTTATCGTAATGAATCCAAACACGAATCCACGGTTGATGGTCAACCTGACGTCAGCTCCCAGGTCATCCTTGAGATGGCCTCTCAGCATTACAGGAGGGTCGCTATCGTAGGGTTTTCCACTTGCCAAGGTTACTTTATAATCGTCTGATCTTATACCAGAATCCCATAATTTCAAATCATAGGTAGACTTTCCAACACTAATTGAAATCTGATGAAAAACGCTTCTGTCTTTGAGTTGATCGTATAATCTGTCGGTATCAATGGTTTCTACCTCATACTCCCTGTAGTTTTTGTCTAATGTAGGGGTGAGCAGTTCTTGCGCCGTAGAGGCATAGGGAATAAAAAAGGCACAAGCAAACACGAGGACCTTAGTCAAAAAGGAATTAGATGGCATATGGAAAAAATATGAGGTTAATAGAAAGCAACTCAGAGTCAATGACAAATCAAAGTATCATAAAGTTGACATAAAGGCCCATAAAATTTGCAGGCGATACTATTAGAATTTTCTTCTTTCACAACGATTGGAGACTTGACAGACAATTTATTCATTTTTCACGATACGATGTATTATAGACAATCAACACCTATAAAGGCTTACTTGGACTTTTACTATAATCGAAAAGAACAGAACTCAGGTGGGCTTTATTGACACTTCAATCCTTATAAGGTTTGGCCAGATAGGGTTAAACAGCTGCAGCTCATAAGATTTAGGGCATATTAGGGGGTGGTCCGAACGAGTTGAATCTCGGCAGGGAATTCATCACCTTGGACCTCTTCTGAAGGGTAGCAATTCAGTGCCTGAAAAGGCCTATTATACTGATAATCATCCACCTATGAGCTTCATGACCCTATATTTTAACGATAAATAGACTATCTTTGCGCTCCGTTTTAATTGAGTAATTATTTAAGCCGATCCTAGCCGATATTCAGAATTCATCTCAATCCTGTGGATTCTGACCTTATCAGTTACGATTTCAAATTACAAAGATGACCAAGAAGAGAGTTTTGTTTGTGACTCAAGAGATGAACCCCTACACGACGATTTCTGAAATTTCCAACATAGTGAGGCAATTAGCGCCTTTCACACAAGGAAAAGGAATGGAAGTAAGGGTATTGATGCCTAAATATGGCAGTATCAATGAAAGGAGACACAGATTGCATGAGGTTGTGAGACTATCTGGGATGAATATCATCGTCGATGATGATGATTATCCATTGATCATCAAGGTTGCTTCCTTACCAGGTGCACGCTTACAAGTTTATTTCCTGGATAATGAGGAGTTCTTTAAGAGAAAATTCGTTTTTGACGGAGAAGAAGAAACACCATTTGAGGACAATCAGGAAAGAATGGTCTTTTTCTGCAAAGGTGTGGTGGAAACAGTCAAGAAATTCGGTTGGCCGCCAGATATCATCCACTGTCATGGGTGGATGACGGCCTTGGTTCCCTTTTATCTGAAGACTGTCTATGACAATGAGCCCATTTTTGAGAGTTCCAACATCATATATTCAGCTTACGACAACAAGTATGAAGAGCATTTCACAGAGAAATTCTTCGAAATAGCGGCTATAAATCATTTGGAGAAGGAAGATTTGGCAAAATTCAACGTAAATGGTCAGCCAAAATTAGTCCTCGGAGGAATAAACTACGCCGATGCCATCGTTAAAGGCTCGACAGATCTTTCCGAAGCAACCCTGAAGGCCATAGAAGCGGCAGGGAAGCCCACACTGGAATCTTTTCCAGAGGAATCGATCAATGATGAAATGATGGAGTTCTACAAAGGTCTCCTGGAACCTGTAGCTTAAGTTTTCTTTATGAAATACGTTCTTAGTCTGGTCTTGTTTTTAGGTCTGATCACGATGGCCTGTAATGACTCGATAGAAATAGGGTCTGAAGTCTTGAATAATAATCTGGATGTGGAGGTGGATACGGTAGAGATACCAGCCAGAATCATTCTTGCAGATTCGGTTCTGACTTTCACTAACACCGCTAATTCTGATTTCACGAACAGCAGATATATGCTAGGGCAACTGGACGACCCGGAATATGGAAACGTGGAAGCTGTCGTGTATTTCAATGTTACTCAAAATACAGTTTTTCCAGTGGGTTTTGCCGATATGGAGTTTGACTCTGTAGTTATGGTTTTTCCCTATGACACTTTGGTCAATTATGGACCAGATGGGGGTGAATATGAAATTTCCTTGTTTGAATTGACAGAACCGTTTACTTTGGAAGAGGGTGACAACCTGTATGCCACGGATGGTCTAGAGCACAATTTACTGCCAAAATTCAGCAGTCTAGTAACTGTAAATCATAGGGATTCTGTCACGTTGGATGACTACAGAGCTGATTCCACAGGAATACGGGACATACCGCAGCTCAGATTAAAACTTGACCCGCAAATGTGGGTTGACTTTTTCCAGAGCAATGACCTGGAAAGTCTGACAATTCCAGAACTGGAAGAGCAACTCAAAGGCTATGCTCTGAAAGCTTCTTCTGTTACAAATAATAGTCTCATCGGATTAGGTTTGATTTACAATGGCTCAGACCAAAGTCAGAATCGAGGAGATATAAAGTTCTTTGCACGCAATGATTCAACGCGAGTTATTTTTGAATTGCCTTTGGGCAAATTGAGACAGAACCAATTCATACACGATTATTCAGGTAGTGACATTGAAGCCATCATCGCTTCCGATTCACAAGAAGAATTATACCTACAATCACAAGCCGGAGTCGAGGTGGAACTTGATTTGTCGGCTCTCAAGGCCGATACGGATTTCATACTCAATAGTGCCTCTATAAATGTTACGGTTATTTCTTCTACAGATGATGATGTCTACCCCTTGCCTGAAAAGTTATTTGCTAAACACATTCAGAATGGAAGAGAAACAGTAGTTGTGGATGCAGCCATAGCAGCAAAGTTTTCTTTGGTTCAAGAAAAAGAAGTCAATGGAGAAATGGTACGGTGTTATGGTATTGATATAACAGACCATGCGAACTCCATAATAGATGAATCTGTGGATACCGATAAAATAATCTTGTTTCCTTCTAATAAGGCCACGCGACCCAATAGGGTCAAAATCTGTGGTCCAGACCATCCTCTGTATCCTACACAACTCAAAGTGGTAAAGACGACTCTTTGATAGTTATTCATAAAGAAATCACTTAGTTCAGATGTGCGGAATCGTTGCATATATCGGTGACAAAGCAGCTTACCCGATCTTACTCGAAGGTCTCAAGAGACTAGAATATCGTGGCTACGACAGTGCCGGAGTGGCCTTGCTCAACGGGGATCTCAAAGTGCTCAAGAAAAGAGGAAAGGTCAAAGAACTAGAAAAACATATTTCTGATTCTGAAGAAGACATCTCATGTACCGTCGGCATAGCACATACAAGATGGGCTACCCACGGTGTACCCAACGATGTCAATGCGCATCCACACTCTTCTGGCAATGGACGCTTGGCTCTGATTCATAATGGAATAATAGAAAATTATAATTCCATAAAACAGGCCTTGGAATCCAGAGGCCATGTTTTTAAATCAGAAACTGACACGGAAGTACTGGTCCATCTTATAGAGGAGATACAAGAACAAAAGAAACTACCCCTAGAGGAAGCCGTTAGGTTAGCCCTTAATCAAGTAGTGGGTGCTTATGCCATCGTCGTCATAGATAAAGAAGATCCGGATAAGATCGTTGGTGCTAAGCTTTCCAGTCCTATGGTCTTCGGGATAGGTGAGAATGAATACTTTCTAGCTTCTGATGCTTCTCCTGTCATCAAGTACACCAATAAAGTGATCTACCTGCAAGATGGCGAAGTCATTACGATCAAAAGAAATGGAGATTACGAGATAAGAAACCTGGACAACAAGTTATCTGATCCTAAGATCTTAGAATTGGAATTGAAGATAGACGAGCTGGAAAAAGGAGGGTTTTCACATTATATGCTCAAGGAAATTTTCCAACAGCCCATAACAGTGGGAGAGAGTATGCGTGGAAGGATCAATGGGGCAGAGGGCTGGGCCATACTTGGTGGCATGAGCCAGCACATAGCACGAATATCTAATGCTGAAAGAATAATATTGACTGCTTGTGGGACTTCCTATTATGCGGCATTGATAGGAGAATATCTTCTGGAGGATCTTGCAAGAATACCAGCTGAGGTTGAGTATGCCAGTGAATTCAGATATAGAAATCCGATCATCAAAGAGAATGATTTCATCGTAGCCCTTTCTCAGTCAGGAGAAACAGCAGATACCCTTGCAGCTGTCAAGATGGCCAAGTCCAAAGGAGCATTGTTATATGGCATCGTGAATTCTGTAGGCTCTAGTATCGCCAGAGAAACGGATTGTGGTTCTTACATACATGCTGGTCCAGAAATAGGTGTAGCCTCTACCAAGGCCTTTACGAGCCAACTTACAGTATTGACTTTGATGGCCCTCTATCTGGGACATTATAAAGGGATACTACCAGAAGACAGATTCAGAAAATTACTGGCCGAGCTCGAATCAGTTCCGGCCAAGATCCATAGGATATTAGCCAAGGACGAACAGATAAAATATATTGCTGGTGAAATTAAGAATGCACCCAATGCGCTCTATCTGGGAAGAGGTTATAATTTTCCAGTAGCCCTAGAGGGAGCTCTGAAGCTAAAGGAGATCAGTTACATTCATGCAGAAGGATACCCGGCGGCAGAAATGAAACATGGTCCCATCGCACTCATAGACATGTATATGCCCGTCATAGTGGTAGCGACTAATAAGAGTGCTTATGAAAAAGTCGTGAGCAACGTGCAGGAAGTCAAAGCGAGAAAAGGTACGGTCATTGCGATAGTGACAGAGGGGGACGAGCAAATAAAAGCGCTGGCTGATTTTATTATTGAGATTCCAGAAATCGCAGATCCGCTCACACCACTTTTATCTGTCGTACCTTTACAATTATTAGCATATCATATCGCTGTGATGAGAGGCTGCAATGTGGATCAACCAAGAAATTTAGCCAAGTCAGTTACTGTCGAATAAAAAAAGAAACAAACGAATTATGGAATTCGAGATAGAATACAATTCTCAATCTGAAAAACTCATCATACCGGAATACGGTAGGAATGTGCAAAAATTGATACAGCATGTCAATACCATAGAGGACGATGAAAAGCGCCAGGCTTTTGCAGAGCAGGTTGTAGGTCTTATGCACCAGATGAATCCTCAGAACAAGAGTGTGCAGGAATACCGCATGCGATTGTGGAAACATTTTTTCTTTATAGGTGGTTTTGACATGAAGGTCACACCACCTGAGGGTCTAGACCTGAGTGCTGTCAAAGCAGCGCCAAGACCAGACAGAGTGGAGTACCCTGTCAAGGATAAAAAATTCAGACACTATGGTCATAATGTCAAGACACTGATCGCCAAGGCCATCGCAATGGAAGATGGTCCCATAAAGGAAGGCTTCGTGGAAACTATCGCGTCATTCATGAAAATGGCTTACAAGAACTGGAACAAAGAACATTATGTTTCTGATGAAATAGTATTGGCAGATCTGCACTCGATGTCTGAAGGCAAGCTGACCGTTGCTGAAAACACCTCACTGGACACCTTGGCCAAAGCTGTGAAATTTACAAAGCGAAGGCCTTCTAACAATACACGTAATAACCGAAACAACAATCGCAACAATAACAGAGGTAGAAATAATAAAAGAAGAGGGAAGAGATACTGATCGTGGTAATGAGATGATTACTTTACAATCTGCCTCATTATTTCCAAATAAAAAACCCACTCGGATAATTCTTTCCAAGTGGGTTTTTTCTTTATTGTAAAGACAGATGGGATCAGCTTTCAGCTGCTTCCACTTCCATGACTTCTTTGGTATCTGTTTCATCAGGATCAGGCAGATAATGTGCTTTGATCTTGCCAGCAATTTCTTCTCTTAACTCTGGATTGTCATCCAAGAAATTCTTGGCACCTTCTCTACCTTGAGCGATCTTAGTATCATTGTAACTGTACCATGAGCCAGCTTTGCCTACAATATCCAGATCTACACCCAGATCGATGATCTCTCCGGTTCTGGATATACCCTGACCGTATACTAGATCAAACATGGTAGTTCTGAATGGAGGAGCCAGTTTGTTTTTGACAACCTTGACCTTGGTAGGGCTGGCGATCATAATGCCTTCTTTATCTTTGATGATACTTCCTGACTTTCTGATGTCCAATCTTACAGAAGCATAAAACTTCAAGGCATTACCACCAGTTGTCGTCTCAGGATTACCGAACATCACACCGATCTTCTCTCTGAGTTGGTTGATGAAGATGCAGCAACAGCCTGTACGACCGATAGCACCTGTCAACTTTCTGAGTGCTTGTGACATGAGTCTGGCTTGAAGACCCATCTTGGAATCTCCCATTTCACCCTCTATTTCTGCTCTAGGCGTCAGGGCTGCCACTGAATCGATGACGATGATGTCTATGGCACCTGACCTGATCAAGTGTTCTGCAATCTCAAGTGCTTGCTCACCATTGTCTGGCTGAGAGATCAATAGGTTTTCCGTATCCACTCCCAGCGCTTCAGCATAGGACTTGTCAAAGGCATGCTCAGCATCAATGATAGCTGCTATGCCTCCAGTTTTTTGGCACTCAGCGATGCAGTGTATAGCCAGGGTTGTCTTACCAGAAGATTCAGGTCCATAGATTTCTACGACTCTTCCTTTGGGTAAGCCTCCTGTTCCTAGAGCGATGTCCAGTCCTAGTGAGCCAGTGGAGATGGTCTCAACATTCACCACTTGCTTGTCACCTAGTTTCATGACAGCTCCTTTGCCATAGGTCTTTTCCAGCTTATCTACAGCGAGATTAAGCGCTTTGAGTTTAGCTTCTTTCTCTTTGGTATCCATAATATTTTAATTTCTAAAAGTGTATTAATAATCCGATTCATCCCCCTCTATAATACTATATGTAAGATGAGTCGCTTGGCTAAAGAAATGCCGGATTGGACCTTAGGCCTTAAAAGTACGTTTTAGGCACCTATTAAGCTCGCCATTTGTCCATAATTTCCAACATAAATGACAAAATATTGTCGACTATACCGACAATTCACTTTTGATTGCCATATACATGTAAACTTAGGAATATGTGTGCAAAGTAAATGCACGATAACTTGTTGTTGCAGTATGGTGCTAAATAGTCAGTAGGAGCAGCCTTTATTTTGGCTTATTATTTGCATCCTGTTAGGGGTGCGCCTATATTTGCGCTCGCTTTAAAAGCAAAGCAACATATTTGAATGGGTGATTAGCTCAGTTGGTTCAGAGCACCTCGCTTACACCGAGGGGGTCGGGAGTTCGAGTCTCTCATCACCCACCACAAAAAAGCCTGATTCGGGAAACCGGGTCAGGCTTTTTCATTTTATACACCTATGTCAGGACAGGCAACTAAAAATTATGACCCCTGAAATTTTTTTAAGTACCAAGGAAGTCTACTTTAATCCTTGGATCTCAGTGGGGCACAATGAGGTCATCAGGCCTGGATTAACGGACGGTATATATGGTAGTTGGTAGTGTACATTTCAATAACTTGGATGTAGGGATTATTCCATTGGATGAGAACAACTACACTTGGCTCGTAGGCCAATATAAACCCTGGATCAATATAGCTGGGAGATAGCTCAAGGAGGCTATCCTATGGGAGAAGAGCCCTTGAGAGCGGCTAAGCGAGAACTCAAGGAAGAGAATGGTCTTATTGCAGAAAGTTGGAAATAGGTATTAATGCTGCATACATCAAATTCTGTGAGCGATGAAAAGGCGCTGATCTACGTGGCGAGGGGCTTGGAGCAAGGAGATTCAGAACCGGAAGACACAGAAGAGTTGCTGCTTAAGAAATTGCCTTTTGCGGAGGTGGTGGAGATGGTGATCCGTGGAGAGATTACTGGTGCGATGTCTGTGGCGGGGATATAGAGGGTGGCTATGACGATTAGTGAGAAGATTAGGCAGTAGTATTTAGATGTAATGAGTAATTAATTTAAGATTATCGAAAGACCTATATAAAATGTTTATTGAAACATTAATTTTTTAAAATTCGTCAGATGAACCGACAGTTAGCAAAAATGAATGGGATGAGCAAACTTAACTGGAGTGTTTTATGGTGTTGCATTTTGTCTTTGGAAAAAATAGAATGGAGAAAGCCAAACCCGATTTCACTCACAAAAAATATTGTTCTTTTAAACAAGATTGGGAACCATTCACGTAAAATATTTCGAGCCAAAAAAACGAATTTTTTCAAAGTTTATTCAATGTAAACAAAAAGTAGGAATTAATTCGGCAGGCTTCTATTTGAATTGAATTTCTCAAAAACAGATGCAATCTATTCATATGGTGATTCAGTTAGAACTATAATTGACAATTGCCCCAAAACCTGTAAGGAAGGATTCATAAGAGCGATAATTAAAAAATCAACTGGAACTAAACTTCAATTTTGGACTCAAAAGGTCAAAAGGGATATGATCTAAGAGAGTATGGCCAATAAGAGTTCAAGTTATTAGAAGAGTAACTACTCACAATATGTGATCATCACAGTCTAGTCAACCTAACTTGATTTGGATTGATAGAATAATAGGATTTAAGGCCGCCACACCGCAAATCACCGATATGCTAGAGGCAGGGCGAGAATAAGAATCGATAAAATTCAAAAAATATCGAATTAGGAAATTTCAAGCTTATTGCAGATGAATGTAGAATCTCGAATATTTTGAGTAACTTAAACTTGAGAAATTCATTATCTCTTCACACTACATCAAGTTATAAAAAGAACTTCCTATGAAATACTTGTACATTTTCCTGATTTCGTGTTCATTGGCACCAAACATACAAGCACAAAATTCACCTTATTATTTCAACGTACTTACACCATTTCAAGTTAGTGGTAGTTGGGATAATAGCCAATTTGGAAATATTGGTGATGATTTGTGGGGATGGAGTGGCCAAGTCCTGAATGTCATTGCTGGTGAATTGGTTTATGCTGAACCTGATGTAGACGGACAAAGAGTGGGATGTGAAGCTATGGGGACAGACTACACAGGAAAATTTGTTTTTGTCGGAAGAGGATTGTGTGAATTTTCTCAAAAGGCAATCGTAGCTCAAGAGCAAGGCGCTCTAGGATTGATAATCAATAATACTGATGATGTAATTACTGATATGTCAGGTGGTATGTCAGGATTTCAGGTCACCATTCCTGTGATCCATCTGCCGTCGAGTCTAGGTAATCCTCTGTCTGCAGAGTTGCTTTTAGGTGAAACAATTGTTGTCAGTCTCAGTCCTGATCCAATGCAGGGAGCAATTTTAAAAGGAAAAGTTTCTATTGATAGTAATGACAACTGCATATATGAGGATGATGAACAACGAGGGAATCAGGTAAAAGTACAGGTGGAAAGTATGGGGCAATCGAGGACTACATTCTCTGATGCGCAGGGTGAATACCTTTTTGGTTTACCAGAAGGTGATTATGAGGTTTCTGTCATTCCTGGTTCGGATATTTGGGAGGCCTGCCCAGCGGTGGAAGTCTCCGTGGTGGAAGACACAACCACTGAACAAGATTTCCAATTCAGCGCTGTCGAGCTTTGCCCTGATTTGACAGTTGAAATGAGCACCGCTAGACTTAGACGTTGCTTCGACAATAATAATTATTATATAAATTATTGCAACCAGGGATCTGTCGAACAAGAAGATAGCTATATCATAGTCACTCTTGATGAGCATCTGGCTTTGAATTCAGCTTCAGAAATATTTACAGAGGAAGCTGATAATGCATACAGATTCGAGCTTGGAACTTTAGAGATAATGGAATGTGGATCAATCATAATCACAGTAGAAGTGCTGTGTGATATAACAGTGCTTGGTCAAAGCTTATGCAGTACTGCTGAAATATTCCCAATAAGCAGATGTTTAAATACTGGTCTGTGGGCGGATGTAGATGTCCGGGCAGAGGCAAATTGTCAAGCCAACGAGGAGGTACAATTATACTTAAAGAACTTAGGAAACGACGATATGCCTGAGTCGTTGAACTATACTATCATTAAAGATGACAAACAAATAGAAGAAGGAACATATTCACTTCTTGCTGGGGAGGAAATTTCATTTAATTACCCAGCTGATGGATCTACCTATCGTGTACAATCTGACCGAATCAACTATGATACTCACATGACTTTACCAGCTGCTGGAATTGAAAGCTGTGTTTCCGAAAATGAAACTTCTTCACTTGGATTTATAAATTTCTATCCTACTGCTGATTATGGAGGGCAATACGATGAAGATTGTACAGAAATTATAGGTTCTTATGATCCCAATGATAAAGCAGCAAATATCTCTGGTTATGGTCCAAAACATTATATTGATCAAAACGTCTCTCTTAAATACAAGATAAGGTTCCAAAATACAGGATCAGACACAGCATTTACTGTAGTGCTTATTGATACACTCTCTGAACATTTGAACTTAAGGACTTTACAGCCAATCGCCTCCAGCCATAATTACGAACTAACACTCACAGGTAAGGTGTTAAGGTTGCATTATCCTAATATCTTGTTACCGGATAGCACAACCAATGAACCAGCGTCCAATGGATTTTTTGAATTTCAGATCGATCAATTGTCTGATGTGGCGTTAGAATCTGAAATTACAAATCGGGCAGCAATCTATTTTGACTTTAATGAACCTGTGATCACCAATACAGTATTGCACACCGTAGGCAAAGATTTTCTTGAAACAACTTCATCAGCAGTTGAATTAAATGCAGAAGGAACTGTGTTAATGTACCCAAATCCATTGAGTGATATTCTAAGTATTGAAATAAAGAAGGATGCTTATTTGCCGAGCACTTTAAAAATTTTTAGTACCTCTGGCAAATTGGTTCAGAAAATTCAACTGAATGAAAATAGGCAATCTATAGAGTTGTCAAATGAATGCGTTGGAATGTATTTTTATAGAATTGAACACAATGGCGCTACAGTGTCAGATGGGAAACTTGTAAAACACTAGGGCATTCAAAAGAATTTGTGAGAGACATCGCATATCCATTTCTAAACCCAGAAGGCCTGTGTCTCTCGGCAGTACGATATCAAGATGGATGCCATTAGTGCTTGGATGTATGGTCTTATCTGCTACTGTGCTTTCCTTACAATCTACGGTAACCATTTCTAAGGCATAAGCTATGATATTGTATAGTATCGGAGTTACTAGGACAAAAAGCAACCACATGAATATATCCTGAAGAGCTTCATTTTTCTGAGCTTTACTTCTCAGGAATATTCTTCAGTACCTCCATCAGATACTTCCAATATTTCTGAACAGAACTGATCTGCACCTTTTCGTCTGGGCTATGCGCTCCTCGGATGTTTGGTCCGAAGGAAATCATATCCATATCAGGATAATTAGTCCCGATGATGCCACATTCCAATCCTGCATGACAAGCATTGACCTGTGGTTTTTCTTTGAACATATTTTGGTAGATGTTGCTCATGAGTTGGATAATGGGCGCAGAGGGTTTCTGTGTCCAGCCGGGGTAGGAGCCACTAGTCTCCACTTCAGCACCGATAAGCTGGAAGGTGGACTTAATGGCATTTTCGAGGTCTTGCTTTTCAGAATCTACAGAACTTCTGGTAAGACAAAGCACTTCGTACCGGCCTTGATCTAATTTGACTCTTGCGACGTTATTAGAAGTCTGTACGAGGTCATTAATGTCAGGGCTCATTCTATAGATACCATTGGGGCAAGCATATACAGCCCGCAGAAATTGCATTACAAGGTCAGGCGTTCCACAAGTTTTAACTTTGTCGATAGTGTCAAGCTGTATGGACGCATCGGGATCAGTTGTTCCGTATTCAGCTAATAATATTTTTTGGAACTCTTGTACTTTGGATTTTAATTTTACGGTTTCTGAAGAAGCTATGGAAAGTATGCAATAAGATTCTCTTGGAATGGCATTCCGCAAGCCACCGCCATCTATGGTAGAGATCATCGGATTCGTATCCTTGGAAAGTTCCAGCAGAAAACGATTCATGAGTTTATTGGCGTTACCCAGACCCTTATGGATGTCCATTCCAGAATGACCACCGGATAGTCCTTTTATCATCACTTTGTAGGAAATATAATTTGAGGGTACTGTTATCTCACTGAACATACCCTTGGCAGTCAAGTCCACGCCGCCAGCACAACCTATTGTCAGCTCATTATCATCTTCTGTATCCAGATTAAGTAAGATTGTTCCAGTGAGCAGGCCACCCTTGAGGCCGAGGGCACCTGTCATTCCTGTCTCTTCATCTATTGTAAATAGTGCTTCTATCGCAGGATGCTCTATGTCTGTTGCTGCCAGCACGGCCATTATGGTCGCTACTCCGATGCCATTGTCTGCACCTAGCGTGGTTCCATCTGCGCGAACCCAATCTTCTTCTATGAGCATCTTGATGCCTTCTGTATCAAAATTAAAATCCATGTCAGAATTTTTCTGATGAACCATGTCCAAGTGGCTTTGCATAACGATAGTCTGCCTATGCTCCATCCCTGCACTCGCAGGCTTTTTGATGATTACGTTTCCTATGCTATCGGTCATGGTTTCCAGGCCAAGGTTCTTTCCATAGTCTACCATGAACTGGATGACCCGTTCTTCTTTTTTAGAGGCACGTGGTACGGCATTCAGATCTGCAAAGTTTTTCCATAGAGCTTGAGGTTGGAGAGTGGAGATAGCGTTTGACATAGATTCAGTATTTGTGCTAAGGTATGATATCCATAGTGACAAACCAATTGAATAGTCTTACTTTGAAGAAACATCTATTACTCAGACGAAGAGAAGATCTTATATTCAGATACGGAGCTTCATGAATCCTTAATTGATGTTGGTTGATTCTACCGTTTCTAAAGTTTTTAGGTCTTTCAGAGTTCTAATTTCTGCATCCCACTCTTTCCTGTCAACCACTTGGCCAGATACTCTTGTTCCGACTGCCCAGGTGTCGGAATAAGCCATGCACCCACCCCCAGCTCTGCATAGTCCATAATGGAAGTATAGCCAGAGCGACTGATTATGAGTTCACTACCGAGTAGTAGTCTATTTATTCGGTCTGAGTTTGCCCTAGCCATAACGGTCCAGTTGGCAGGCAATTGTAGTCTCCCATGTCGAGTAGTTCCTCTTATTAAAAAGATGCGGGGGGTAGCTTGGTCGGCGGTGGACGTAGGCTTGAGTTGTTTATATAAGTTGCCATATAATAATTTATCAATCAGCTCTGTTTCCAATTTGGTCCTTGCAGGTTCTGGTCCTGAGAGAATGATGCAGAGCTCATAAGATTGTCCAGGTTGTGTTTCATATTCTCTGTTGAGTCGGGAGAGAGGGCCTAGAAACACTTGGTTCTTTATTCTTTTGCTTTTGCTGAGATTACCTGACCAAGTATGGGATTCGTCATCCGGCACCCAGCATTCTTCAAATGAATTCAAGAAATATCCATTGGCCAGATTGAGAAAATATTTTAAAATTTTGTTTTTGCTCATCAGATTCAGTTGATGAGAAATGATGATACTTTTTATTTTTGAGGATCTGAACCCGAAACGACTGTCAGAAATAATAAGATCAGCTTTGTATTTTTTGACGAGTTTTTTTACTGCTTTTTTTTCTCTCAGTATAGCAGATATAATATTAGGAACATTTGAGAGTACAATACTGACCAGACTGTTTCCCTTATAAGTAACCTCATAAGAGGGTAGCTTTTCAGTAATCAGTTCGGGAAATTCTTCTTGTAATAACTCCAGCGCTTCTCCATCACTTGCGATGACAACTTCTTTTCCATCAGACAATAATTGTCTGATAATAGGTATGCTGCGTGTGGCATGACCTAGTCCCCAGTTGAGTGGAGCGACAATGATTTTTCTGGCGTCTGCTGGAAGGGGTAGCAGCACGGCTTGGATTATTCTATATTGAGACGAATCTCATCGTCAAATTTGTTATAAAATCTATATTGAGTTATGTGCATCTTAGGGTCTGACACCAGGGATATCCATTTTTTATGTTCCATATACCACTTCATCTGTCTAGTGACCAGACCTTTCTTGAAGAAGGTATAGAGTAGTGGATTGAGCTTGAGTGAAATCTTGGCGTTAGGATAGGTCTCTACGATGAATCGTATATGTCTTTCTATTTCGTCAGGCAGAAGTTGAGCTGGTTCAATGTTCCCAGAACCTTTGCAGGACGGACATAATTCCAGCGTATTTATTTTCAGTTCTGGCTTGACTCGCTGTCTGGTAATCTGAATTAGTCCGAATTTGCTGAGCGGTAGTACCGTATGCTGTGCACGATCACCGGACATATATTCTTTCATACGCGAATAGAGAATGTTCTTATTTTCTTTGTTGCGCAGGTCTATGAAATCTATGACGACCAGACCTCCCAGATCTCGGAGACGTAATTGCCGAGCAATTTCTTTAGCAGCTTCCAGATTGACTTTGAGTGCACCGGTTTCTTGATCTCTGTTTTGGGTTTTGGGCCCGCTATTGACATCTATGACATGCATGGCTTCTGTGTGCTCTATGACTAGATAGGCGCCACTGGACATGGTCGGGGTCTTACTGAAGCTTGACTTTATCTGCTTGTGGACACCAAAACTTTCAAACATTGGTCTCTTACCTTTATATCGGCTGAGAATTTTTACTTTTTCAGGTGCGACGCTTTGAAGGTAACCTTTGGCACTCTCATACATGTCGTCATCATCCACGATTATCTTATTGAAAGAGTCGTTCATGATGTCTCTGAGCATACCTTTGGTCTTATCGACTTCACTGAGCACCTTACCTGGTTTTTTGGTTTTACCCAGCTCTTCTACGATGGTTTCCCATTTTTTAGTTAGGCCGCTTATCTCGTCATGCAGGTCAGCAACTTTTTTACCTATGGCTGCTGTTCTGATGATGATGCCAAAATTTTTGGGCTTGATGCTATCTACCAGAACTTTGAGTCGTTTACGTTCTTCTTGGGAGACAATTTTTTTAGAGACTGACACATTATTTTTGAATGGTGTCATGACCATGAATCGACCAGCTAGAGAGATTTCACAGCTGAGTCTGGGACCTTTGGTGGATATGGGTTCTTTAAGAATCTGTACGAGGCAAGGCTGATTTTTCTTAAAAACCCGATCTATCTTACCATTCTTGTCATTTTCTGGTTGCAGATCAAAACCCTCCAACAGATAACCACTAGCTTGTTTTTCGAGTGCAAGGCGGGTAAATTTCTGAACGGATTTTATCTGAGGTCCTAAATCGGTATAGTGCAGAAAGGCGTCCTTTCTGATTCCCACATCTGTAAAAGCAGCATTGAGACCAGGTCTCAACATCTTGATATAACCTAGAAAGATATCACCTACAGCGAACTGGGTATTATTTTTCTGAGTATGTAACTCTACGAGTTTACTGTCCTCTATTAAGGCTATTTCTACTTCAGTGGGAGTTGATTTTACTAATAACTCCTTTTCCAAAGCTAATTTTTATACAGGTGCTACAGTTCTAATTTTGTGAGAAAGGCCGTGATAGCCAGTATTACTTTGGAAAGATGGGAAGAAACTGCGTACACCTGATGTACTTAGATAATAGTAGACTTATAGCGATAGCACTGCCATGGGCGGTCTGCTTATGGCAGTGCTAGGCTGTCAGTTTACTTCTTTTTCTTATGTCTGTTCTTTCTAAGTCTCTTTTTTCTCTTGTGAGTGGAGATCTTATGTCGTTTTCTTTTTTTACCGCAAGGCATATTTTTATATATTTTTATTACAAATATCTAGTTCTTTTTTGGCTAATTGTGTTTGGCCCTGTCCTTTGTAGGCTTCGGCCAGAAGACAATGAGCTTCTAGAAAAGTCGGGCGAAGTTCAACAACTTTTGTCAATCTAGCAACTGCTTTATCAAATTGCCCCGTCTGAATAGACAATCTGCCAAGTTGGAACAGGACTGAAGTGTTCTCAGGATGTTCTTTGTTAAGCCCCACCAGCATGAGTACTCCTTTCATGGGATTGTCTTCTAGAGGCGCTTCCACGTAGGTCAGAGCCAGATTGATCTTGGTATTAATATTTTCTGGACTCATAGAAAGGGCATTTTCCAGTACTTGACGACTTTTATTTACAGCATGTTCTTTTTCGTTGGATTCTGGAGCAGATTGTTGCATTGCGATGGAATAGGTGGTTCCAGCTATGTTCCAAGCTTCCGGAGTCTGCTCTATTTCTGCAACTTTTTCAGCGTAATGTCCTGATATCAGGGGTTGTCCATTGGCATACCATAAGGAGGCCATTGATTTCAGCGTTTTGACTTTTACAGAATCGGAGTCCGCTCTCTGCATCACCTGACGCATATCCATCAGAGCTGTTTTGGGGCTGATGGGAAGATCAGCTATTGCTTCTTTCTCCAATCTATCCATGCTTATGAGTTCAAAATTTTGGGCTCTCGACTTTTCTTCGAGCTTTTGAGTAGGAGACTTCGTGTCACAACCCATGTAAAGGACTAAGAGTAAGACGATAAAAAAAGTTATAGTCAATACCTGTTCTCGGCCCAACATTTATTCTACGGTATCTTTTTCTTCTTCAGGCAGAGCATTGACCTTCTCTTTGACTTGGTCTACGAATACCTTAGCAGGTTTGAATGAAGGAATATAATGTTCTGGGATTTCTATAGCCACATTCTGCTTGATATGACGACCTATTTTCTTGGCTCTTTTCTTAATCACAAATGATCCAAAGCCTCTTATGTATACATTCTCACCGCCCGATAGAGAGGTTTTGACTTCTTTGAAAAACTCTTCTAGAGTAACTAATACATCCACCTTTGGTACTCCTGTTTTTTCAGAGATTGTAGCAACTAAGTCAGCTTTCCTCATTTTGTCGTAAATTCTTGATTATAAAGTGGTTATGAGACCTTTTTCTTACGTGGTTGGCAAATTTCGTAAAAAATATGATTTAGAGAAATTATTCATCCCTTTATTTATTTTCCGTTTCCTGAGCAATCTAATATAAAGCTAATTGTCTCATATTCAAGTAAATAGCTACTGTATCATTACCATTTGATGATTAATGGTAGCTTTGCCACCTAATTGACTTGAATCACCTTTATAACCAGAAATTTACGATTAAGACATGCTATACTCAATGACGGGTTATGGAGAAGCAGCGAGAGAATTCGACCAGAAAACTTATAGAATCGAAATCAAATCTCTCAATGGCAAAAATGCAGACATGCGTTTTAAGTCCAACACCAGCCTCAAGGACAAGGAGATGGAACTCAGAAAGCTCATTCTGGGGCTGGGGCACAGAGGTAAGTTCGAAGTAAATCTCACTCTTAGCTCTGGCGGTGAGGAAGATTCCAAGATTAATCGCAAGATGATGGACGGTTATTATGAGGATCTACTCCAATTTGCTCAAGACAAGGGTATTGACACAGGGGACATACTTCAGACTTTGGTTCGATTGCCTAATGTTGTCCAGTTGGGAGATAGTGAGATTTCTGAAAAAGAGTGGACGGTGATATCAGAAATGATTCACGCGGGCATGGACAAATTAAATGCTTTCAGAAGGCAGGAAGGGGAGAGCCTCAAGGCAGATCTAAAACTTCATATAAAGGGAATCCAAGCTGCACTGGAAGATGTGGGCCAGTATGAAGGCGATAGAATAGAAACCGTCAAGACTAGAATCAAGAAAAACATCAATCAGCATCTGGCTGAAGAAAACACGGACAAAAACAGATTCGAACAAGAGCTACTCTATTACATGGAAAAGCTGGACATCAATGAAGAGAAGGTGAGACTGGCCCAGCATTGCAAGTTTTTTCTACAAGAACTGGATAAAGAGGTTATCCAGAAAGGCAAAAAACTGAATTTTGTCAGTCAGGAAATAGGCCGAGAAATAAATACCCTGGGAGCTAAGGCCCAGCATAGTGATATCCAGCAACTAGTCGTCAGAATGAAGGATGAGCTGGAAAAGGTCAAAGAACAAATCTTAAACATACTCTGATTGCATATGACTCTGGAAAGTTCCAAGTATGACATGGTAGTGTTTACAGCACCTTCTGGAGCTGGAAAAACAACGATAGTCCGACATCTTCTGGAAAAGTATCCTCAAAAATTTGCGTTTTCAGTCTCTGCCACGACCCGTCCCAAAAGACCTAATGAAACGGAAGGAATAGATTACTACTTCCTCTCAGAACCAGAATTCAAACAGAGAGTGTCTCAAGGGGATTTTGTGGAATATGAAGAGGTCTATCCTGATCGCTATTATGGCACTTTGAGGGCAGAGGTGGATAGGATCATCGACAGTGGAAAAATAGTGCTCTTTGACATAGAGATATATGGGGCTCAAAACATCAAGGACAAGTACGATGACAACTGTCTGGTCATCTACGTGAAACCCCCATCTTTTGAGGTCCTAGTGAGGCGGCTTACCAAGAGAGGCACTGAAACACCTAAGAGTATCGAGAAAAGAATAAAAAGGATAAAAAAGGAATTATTATTTGAAAGTAGCTTTGACAAGGTTTTGTTGAACGATGTTCTGGAAGTTACGTTGAAGGAAGCGGAGCAGATGATGGAAACGTTGGTATTCGGAACATCACAAAATTTTTCAGAGTAATAATGAGTGCACAACATACTAAGACCACAGAAGGTATAACTGTAAGGATCGCCTCTTATTATGAAGAGGGCTCCTCTCGACCGCATAACCAGTACTTTGCATTTTCCTATGTGGTAGAGATAGAGAATAATAGCCCCTTTGAGGTACAACTCATAAGCCGCTATTGGCTGATCAAGGATGCCAATAAAGATCAGAAAGAAGTCAATGGAGTAGGCGTTATAGGAAAACAACCGATCATCAAACCCGGAGAGCTGCACCATTACTCATCTTGGAGTCCTCTTGCCACCCCTATAGGCAAAATGACGGGCTACTACACCATGAAGCGCCTGATGGATGGTAGCACGTTCAAAGTCTACATTCCAGAATTTCAGTTGGTGGCTGATTTTATAAATAATTGATACACTTCTAGCTTTACTAAGGCATAAGCAACTTGCCCTCAAAAAACCAATACTCTTGCATCGATCTTTGTATGTAGGACAACTACATTTCAAGTAGTGTTCCAACTTACCTAAAAGACTAAGGCTTGGTTTTTAAGGTTGACAAATTGTAATGAGTATCGCGCTTTGCCAACAATCACCTCAAATTAGCCTAGAGGGCTAACAATTTTTAGCAGAATTTTTATCAGAAATAAATTTGAAACAGAGTTTTTTTATGACTTGGATTCATTCAAGTATTGACTATTTGTTTTTTTGAACTGCTTTTTAATTTTTTAAATAACTATCCTCCATAAATATTACAATACATTTTAAAATCTAAATGTATAAACACCTAGCTTTCATATCTCTGTGTTAGAAAACTATAATTACCCCGCAGGGATGACGTGTACGAGATGAGTTTACAACATTTATAAACTTGTCAACAAATTGACTGACGAAATTTTTCTTATAAGAAAATAGAAAATAAAAGTCTCAAACTACAAGGCTAACAATCTACATCAAAGTCCATTGCATTCTTGAGTTGATTTGTATGTCTGTAGGACTACTTCAATTTCCTTTGCACTATTTATATCTCTGATTAATTGATTTGTATTGAAAAGTCGAGTAATAAATAACAGTAGAGTTATGTTCACTAATTTTTTTATCCGTACACAAGTAGGCTATAGAATGACAATACTTCAGTAAAAATCTAAATCGGAAAGACAAGTCAAATAGTATCTGGCATACGCAGGGTAAAATGAAACCTGTATGAAGTGACTCTAGTCTACTTGTGTATACGCAACTAATAGTAAGATTTTCAGGGAGTGTTTTTTAGTCAGAATTTGAATCTGACTTTACTTGTACAATCGAGAAAGTTCAATTGTATTCGCATGCAAAAAAAAATTCTGATACATTTTATTTTTTAAATATGTAAACCTCTATCTGCTATGAGAGTATGATCAGACAATGCATATTGTAGAAAAATCAAATATGTTTTTTTTATGATATGTAGGGGTAGGACCAATATAGTGTTGTCTTAAAACTGTTAAAGCATCTTTTCCCCGGCAGCTCATGCCATTCACTTTTTTTTACTAATTAATTAAATCTAAATGATGATACGACATCTTATGGGTGTGGTGGTCTGTGTTTTCATTACAACAACCACTTATTCACAAATTTGTACCGATCCACTTACTGTTACCATACAAGGTTCAAGTACTGGAGAAACTTTAACTGTCACCTGTGAGGGGACTAACCCGCAGTGTAATGTGCTGAGTGGTGATTTGACAGGAATGGTTGATGTTACCGTAGAAGGTGGCACAACTGAATATACCTATGCTTGGACTGCAGCTCCAGGAGTAATCGATGGTATACAAGACCAGGAAAATCTAGGGTCAGGAACTTATTCAGTTACTGTTACCGATGCTAACAATTGTACCGGGGAATGTTCAGTAACTCTTACAGAACCGGACGCAGTCACGTTCACAGGAACACCAGGGAATCCTGCATGTTACACAGGTAATACGACTTCCTTGGATGGAACGATTACCTTGACTGATATCGCGGGGGGAGCAGGAGGTTACACCTTCAGCTGGACTGGAACTGGAGCAACAGCAGTTGATCCTACTGCACAAGATCAATCAGGACTGGGAGCGGGAACTTATACGGTTGTCGTATCAGATGTCAATGGTTGTGAAGCGACAGAGACATTCACATTGGAAGAGCCATTGGAG
>Ga0209187_1000808_pt1 | contig 45648 bp, 54 predicted proteins | sample BantaG_FD_187430 | JGI IMG/M metagenome (GOLD analysis project Ga0209187, IMG submission 187430) | Marine algal microbial communities from Bantry Bay, Ireland - BantryBay_4 metaG (SPAdes) (version 2) | ecosystem: Host-associated > Algae > Red algae > Unclassified | place: Bantry Bay, Ireland...
GGTGTATCACTGACATTTGCGAGTTTGCAGGACATCATTGCAAGTGCGACATCAGTATTCACAGTCTCACAGATCGTGTATCAAAAATGGATGAAGTCTGATAAGAACGATGCAAAGTTTATGCCGATTAAGCCTATGGAAACATCAGCAGAAATGGATGATGTGACAAGCGCCTTTAAAAATCCACATATAAACGACAACATTACTAGTGTTAGTTATGGGACGCCAGAGAGCTTTGAGCGTGGCAACAATGGTATTGACCATGATGTTGATGCAAAAGACGCGCCTAAATTGGGATAACAAAAACATATGGAACAATTTGACTATTACCCACTGAGAAAAATACGAACCACACAAAAGTTTGGTAAAAATTCTTACTACGCAAAGTATGGCATGGTTGGTCATAATGGCATTGATAACCGCACACGCTTCACAGATCGCAACCCTAAGAGCACAGAGTATTACCAAGAAGCATCAACTGTTATTGATGGTGTGCTTGTAAACGAAGATACACTCAACGGCCACATCTTTGTACATGCGCAGTGTGATGGACGTGTCGCGGAAGCCATTAAAGGCAAGGCCGGATATGGCCACATGTTGCGTCTCTACTATCCAAAAGTGGGGCTCACAGTTACGTATGGCCACCTTGAAGAGTTGTACATTACGGAAGGCGACACAGTGAAAGCAGGGGAGGTCATTGCACTAACTGATAACACCGGCGACTCAAGCGCACCGCATTTGCACTGGGGCGGAAAGCCTAACAACCCGGATATGAATAATGGCTATTCTGGGAGTATCGAGATGTTGCCATACCTTGTAAGTGCAGGGTTGCCATCTATGCCGTCACTTATCGTGGGGGAAGATACCATTGACATAACCAAAGATCTTGACGACATTGAGCGCTCAGTGAAAAGTATTAAGTCAAAAATATGATTGATATTTACACAAAGACAAATGGCATTGCACTTTTCCTTGCAGGAATACTTGGTTATATCGAGACACACTGGTTTCAGTTTTTGATATTCAGCGCGGGTGTTGCGATAGGAGCGATAGGAAATATGGGAGTGAACGCATATAAGACGTATAAAATAAAAAGTCATGGAAGTAAACAAAGAAGCTGATAACAGTTTCCGCAAAGTGCAGCTTATTGTTTCCGCCGTCTTACTGGTTATCCTTGTTGCTATACATGCGTTTCTGATTTACAACAGCAAAGACGGATTATCAATTTTTATCTTTGGACTTATTGGAGTGCTTGGTGGTTTCGACATCAGCAACCTTGTATCAATTAACAAAAAATAATGAAAGCTATTAAAGACATTATTGTAGCGTACATACTCATTACATCATCTGTATTTGCAACGCAGTTTATTGCATTTTATCTTATGCCTCATAGTTTCTGGGGTGAGTACTTTGAGGTGTACCCGGAGAAAGCATCATACGAAGTTGGCGAGCAAATATCTTTCCACTCAGATAGTGCAAGGTACAGACCAACAGACATTACATGGGAGGACTCTTTGTATAAAGTGCGTGATGGTGGTAGACAGCTTATCTCACGAGCAGTTGATAAGTCATATCATGCTCAAGTAAAAAAGCGACCAACAAATGCAAATGACAATACATGGAATTATATAAGTGCCTTACCAACTGAGGAGGGTACATACTGTTTGCAGTCTAAGATCATTTATAGTCCCATGATTGGTATTGCTAAGGTTGAAATTTATGATGGTTGCGTAGAGGGTAAGACATTTAAAATAACTAAGGAAGAATAATGGTAGAGCAAATTGTAAGTATTCTTGGTTTATTCACGGTGGCGTTTTGTTTGTATGGCGCGTACTTATATCTCAGATACAAAGAAAATACAAGTGATTATATCCTTGGATTATTTCTAAGCATCACAGCAGTGTTTGGTTTCGCAACAGCTATCAAGGTAAACTTTGATTTATCGTTGTACCTTATACGACTAGGCATTGTTTTCTTGGCGATTTACGCTATGCACATTAGACTTTCGCGATAGTATGTGGGTATATAAATTCTTTTTTCACAGTGTCTATGATGGTGATGGCACGTTTCGTTGTGACATAAAGAAAACCTATAGCGTGGACGTAGGATTTAACATACACATAGAGTTTTCGCTTGTATGGAAAGATCGAGAGGTGAGGTTGTATGGTGTTGATACCCCGGAAGTAAGAGGTGAGCAGCGTGAGGCAGGTATCATTGTGAGAGATTTTGCGAGAGAGAAGTTGCTTGGCAAGTGGAAAACAGGCGAGACGCAGAAAGATGAGAGTGGAAAGTATGGGCGCATCCTTGCGGATTTCAAAGTAGATAGGAAATGGTTTGCGCAAACATTATTGAAAATGGAATATGCACATGTGTACGATGGTGGCACAAAAAAGGTGTGGACAAAAAAACAGTTAAATAAAATCATTGCAAGTAAGAAGTGATATAACATTGTGCCATGCGCTCAATACTGGGAGCATGGCAATGATGGGAGATCATTATGTTCTTTAGAATAATGGTAGGAGTGGCACTTACTCTTTTTTTATCGGTGTCTGTACACGCGCAGCAATCAAGTGTATTAAGCACTTATGGTTGCATGTATTTCTCGGTAGAGCATCCAGAGCCAAAGATCGGTGTGTGTATCAATTTCATGCAAGGGCGAAAGCTCTATATGGCTGCTTACAGCAAAGCAAATCAATGGCAAAGCACTATCGAGATCAGACCAGATGGAAGTTTTGCTTACGTAAACATCCAACCACAACCAGAGCAGGGGATATGACAATACAATGTCACAGATGCAATACACCCATGGGGCAATCCCTATCAGACAAGAACGTGTGGGAATGTGGCGTGTGCAACGCGAGGCGCATACACAGCGAACCAAAACGGCAGAGCGAGTCTCGAGAGCGATACTCACACAGAGCTCATGTAATACGCGTGCAAGACAACAAAGGAGTATAGGAAATAGTCAATAGAGCTATATGGAAACCCCTATGTAAACATAAAATCCTCAGTCAAAAAGAGCTGAGGATTTTTTTATTTTGTAGTCATGGACTTGCCACATTGGCATGTATATGTTATACTCATTTGTTGAACCTTGACAATATTGCTGCATGGTGTATATTACTGGGTACAAATTTAATACACCTGCAAGGTACTCACACAGAGTACGGTTCAGCTTGCGGAGGCATATTTTTTAGTGCACTTACAAAGTGTGATAGAATATATGAACCGCCGAGGTCTGAACCCCTTGGCGGTTTTGATTTTATGAAACTACATACAGCAACCAAAGAATACATGGATTGGAGATCTCAGAGAACCAAGAACTCAAAGAAAGAATACGAATTTATACGGCAGTTTGTTCTATACATGAAAAACTGTGATGTTGAAGAAGTGACGGACAGAGAGGTAACTGAATATTCAATGATGATGCACGAATTAGGGTGGCATCCTAACGGCATGATCTCACGCATGACAGCAATAAAAGGTCTTTTCAAATGGCTCAAGATGAAAGACTTTGATATATTTGACCCGGAGCTCGTGGCTATACCGCGCCGTGTTTACACGCAACCACGTGTGGTTAGTGAGGAAGAGCATAAGAAGTTATTAACTACATTAGCAGAGCTAAGTGGTAAGGCTACGAAGTACCGGAAGGCGCGCGATAAAGCAATACTGTGCTTATTGTGGGACACTGGCGCGCGCATAGGAGAGCTACTTTCACTAGATGTTTGTGATGTTAATCTGCAAGAGCGACAAGCCGTTATTAAAACGAAGAAGTCGCGAGGGACTAAACCTTTCAGACAAGTTTTTTGGACGTTAGAAACGTCTAGTGCAATACAAGAATGGTGTGATTTGCGTGATGAGTATTTTGACGCGAGAGTTGATTTAGAAGATGATGATGCTTTGTTTGTGCGAGTAGGTGGCAATTACTTTGAAGGGTCTGGTGCAGGAGGAAGATTAAAAGTGTCCGGCTTTGGACAGGCGATGCGCGTACTATCTGTAAAAGCTGAGTTGAAACAGACAGTCAACGCACACTCTTATCGTCACCATAAAGGACATGATCTCACAGAGAAAGGCGCTAACAATTCTCTGATCTCATTGGTACTTGGACACGTGCATATGGAGTCCAGTTATAGGTACACTCAAATCAATGATAAGAAGCTCGAGACAAAAGCACGTGGCTTTCTTGACCAAGAAGAGGCGTAGTGATACAATAGAGAAATTATAAATGAAAATATAAACATGGCACGCTCTACAGACATACTACTTTTAGAAAAGATCAAACGTATAAAGAACGGCGGTATAACTAGAAAAGAATTGGCATTAGCTACTGGAAAAACTGAAAGAACGATAACAACATATCTCAAAAAGTTATCCACAGGTGAGGGGGAAAAAGAGGGGGAAAAATAGCTTGCACGATTTTGTGCATATGTTATACTTTTATAAGTTAGGAAAAAAGAGACCTTAACAATTTAATCTTTACTCTATAAATCATCACTCACGTGGTGGCGTGTAGAGTAAAGACTATACTCTAGTGAGTTATATAGTCGCAGTAAGTGGGTACACAGCTACGACATAACATAAAAATATATTGGTCGCATAGGTGGCCTACAACTAAAACTATATAAACACTAGAAAAAAAATCTAGTGTTTTTTTGTCTTTACTTATAACAATTCACTGTAGTTTTATGCACTGTACGCAGGATATACAACTACAAAAAGATATATGGAAGCAATCAAATGCCCCCTCATAACAGGAAGAGAGGCATTTATGGACTTTGTATATGACCTACAAATGCAAGAGGAAGAGGCAACGTGTGATGTGTGTGGCGGTAGCGGTGAAGTAACAAACGTATCAGCATCAATCTTTAGCCTTGGAGTTGATATTGACCCATGCCCCGCATGTCAAAACGTAGAGGTAACAGAATTTTAACATCACGCTTATGTCTAAAAGGACGGTTGACCCATTTGCGATTGAGGACGATATACCCATAAAGATCAGAGTGCGAGAGGAAGTGAGGACAAGAAATAGCACATCGTTTCTGATAGCAAATATGGCGATAGCATGTAGCACTTTAATCCTTGGATGGCATATATCAGTCGTAAAGTTTACTGACTACATATACGCGCAATTTGAGGGCGTGAACATCATACAAATCGCAAAAGCACACGGAGTACATGAAGAGGTGGTCGAGATCGTAGAAATGACATATGAGGAAGTTATACGAAGTGTGGCAAAGAACGAAGGATTTGAGAACGCTGATCTATTGGTGCATATCGCGCAGTGTGAGAGCGGTGACAGAGACACAGGACTTATCCGCCCGGACATACCAAATCCATACTCAAGTGCACTTGGCGCGTTTCAGTATCTTAGTGGCACATGGCTAGAGGGTGCGCATCAGATGCGAGAGCCGTGGGGTCTTGAGGATAGGACAGATTTAACCAAAGCCACGCGTATGGCAATACACCATATAAACAAAGGGTATCTCAGAAAATGGAACGCTAGTAAGTCATGTTGGAAATAAAAAGATGATAGATGAACACAACAAAAATGATCTGGTTGAAGAGCTAGAGGGTGAGCTTAAAGAGATGTGCCAAGAAATACAGCAAGACGAAGTATCGTATTGGCGCTCATTTCGCAGGACAGTGCACAGGATGATCTACGGGACATCAAATAAACAACATTTAAAAAAGAGACCATGGAAAAACTATTAGCAATACAACAAGAATTGCGTGTACCAAAGAAGGTGGTGCAAGGTAAGGAGTTTAAAAGTCGAAACGCAGAAGAGATTATGGCAGCACTAAAGCCATTGTTGGCAAAGCATAAGTGCGCAGCTTATATCAATGACGAAATACTAGCGATTGCAGGACGTGTCTATGTCAAGGCAACAGTGTCACTCATTGACCTTGACGGCAGAGAAAACAAAAGAGTTTCAGCGTATGCCAGAGAGCCGGAGTTTGAGATTGGCATGTCTGACGCACAGGTAACAGGCTCATCGTCCTCATATGCAGCTAAGTATGCACTAGGCAAGATGTTTCTCATTGATGATGGAATTGACCCAGACAACACCGTAGCAGCAACAGAAACAAAAAGCTATGCGCAGCAAGACCAAACACAGGACGAAGCAACCACATGGAAATCTGAGATAGATGCGATAGATGACCTTGGGGAGTTAAAAAAGTATTACGAGCCATTGAAGAGTAGAGGTGGAGTGTTTGGAAGGCTTGTTGCAAATCGTGTCGCGGAGATAAAAGCTAAAAAATAATCATGGCTATAAAAATCTTTGAGGCAGAGCAAGGCACAGAGCAGTGGTTTAAGGACAGAGCAGGGATGTTTACAGCATCCAAAGCAGGGGTGATTGCTGCTAACGGTAAAGGACTTGAGACCTATTGCATGGAGCTTGCAGCAGAAATCCACACAGGCAGACCAAAGCCAAGTTTTGGAAACGAACACACAGACAGAGGTAACGAGCTAGAGCCAGAAGCACGCTCAATGTATGAGCTTGAGACTGGTAACACAGTGACAGAGGTTGGGTTCATGGTAAACGACAAAATCTCAAAGCGTGCCGGGGCGAGTCTTGATGGGATTGTTGGAGAGGATGGTGTGACTGAGTACAAGTGCATGATGGACACAAAACATATGGCGCACATATTCACCTACCCGGAGATAAAAGTTGAGAGATCGCATTACATGCAGACACAGATGCAAATGATGATCTCAAACAGGCTATGGGCTGATTATGCGCTATACAATCCCAACTTTACACAATCATTACTCATTAAAAGGATTGAGCCGGACAAGGTTGCATACGAACGCATACTCATTGGCTTGCGTGCAGGAGAAAAAATGGTTGATGAGTTCTTAAAAAAACTAAATAAAAAAGTATGACACTAGACTTGGAAAAGTTTGACCACAAAATTGCTGAGGTTGCAAATATTGCAAAGCAAGCAAGTGAGGTGGATGTATCAAATCTTGATGATGTAAAAGACATCAAGAAGGTACTAGCAGACAATCGCATTGAAATTACCAAGGCAGGGAAGGCAATGCGTAAAGAGGCTAACGACATTAAAAATGTAGTGTTGGAGAAAGAAAAATCACTACTGGACATGATCGTGCCACATGAGGAAAAAATGAAGGAAGTTATCGCAGTCGCTAAGGAGAAGGAAGCCCGGGAGGTGCGCAAAGAGTTTATCCCGGCGCGGAGAGCAGAGCTAGATGCGATGGGTATTGAGGCCACTGACGAAGAGTTGATTGCGATGGATGAGACGGCATACGGAGCTTTCAAGCTAGAGAAGTTGGAAGAGATCGGTCAAAAGAAAAAAGAGGAAGAGGAAAAAGTTGAGCAAGAGAAGCAGCGCGAGCAAATGCAAAAGGATGCAGAGGCTAAGGCTAAGAGTGACCTTGATGCGCGATTGGAAAAAGAGAAGGAGGAAAAAATACAACAAGCTAAAGAGGATATGGAGAATGTGAAGAAAGATGCAGCGTTTCAGAAGTTTCTTAAAGAAAATGAATACGACAAAAACACTGACATCCTACAAAAAAGTTCTAACGGAGAGATAAAAATTTACAGGTTAATTAACACATACAAATCATAAATCTATGACACAAGCATTAACACCAGAAGAGCAAGAAGCAATGGGAGTGAGCCCATCAATACAGTATTTTCGCAAGATGGTAGTGGACAACGGTGACGATAAAAACGGCACAAACAAAACAGGTGATTGGGTGGTTAAAACAAAAACACCACAAGGACTATTTGAGAGGCAGAAGTTCGGAAAGCAAATTGAAGGAGTTGTTATCATGGCGCGCGCTCAAATCAGCTCACCGTTTACAGACGATATAAATACACCATCATGGTACTCAAACGAGTTTATAAGTGGTAATGACGGTCAAGTTTTTCTGTACCTAAAAGGCTCAAAGCGACAAAAAATTGTTGACCAAGGTACGTATAAAGAAATTCAAACACGGCACTCACACAAAGACATTGGCGGAAAAACAATAAACCATTATGACTACGCATCAATTATATATGTGCTAGTTGGTGACGAAGTTTTTAAAGTGCAGCTCACAGGACAATCACAGGGTCAGTGGTTTGACTATACCAAAAGCACAATCATCTTTGAGGATGCAAATAGATTGAAAGTAAAGACAGTGATGAAAATTGTTGAGCTTGAGAATGATAAGGGTACGAAAAACTTTGTAGCAACATTCACAGATGGTGGCCAGAATGAAAACTTTGACGGCGCACGTGAGGCGTTAGGTGATGCAGCAAGAAGCGTGAAGGTAGCACAAATTGCAGCACCACAAGCTCAAGCAGCAGTGGCAGCGCCAGTAGCAGCCGTTGCAGCAACACCGCCCCCAGTACAAGAGCAAGCGCAACCGCAGACAGCAGCACCAACACCGCCAACGCAGACAGGTGTACCAACAGAAGCAGCAGAAGTGCCACCTATTGAGGCGTATGAGGCAGATGCGTTTGCTGAGGATGAGGAGGTAAAGATTGAGGACGTACCGTTCTAGGGTATACATTGCCCCTAAAAAGCTCACACAGATCATTTTTAGGGGCAATACGCCTATTCTGATAGCAGTTTAAAGAGAAAAAATGGAAATCAAACATAAGGCAAGAATACAAAATGGCAAGATAGTTCTTGAAAATAACAGGCTATGGGGGGATGTTCTCGGAAATCTCGATGGTGAAGTGGTAATGATCTCAATAAAAAAGTGGTTTAAAAATCGTACTGAGGCGCAAAACAATTACTACTTTGGTGTGTTGGTGCAATCGCTGATGGACTACAGCAATTCAGATAAGGATGAGGTACACGCATTTCTTGCAAATGAATTTCTGAAAACTGAGAAGGTGATACTTGGAAAAAATGTTACGCAAGTTGCAAGTACAGCAAAGCTAAACACAAAAGAGTTTAACGAGTACATAGAAAAAGTGAGGGTGTTTCTTGCACAGGAGTATGCAATAACCACCCCAGACCCAGAGTACTAAGCAAAAAAATCCACCATCCCATCCGGCTCATGTCTCACGCTTGTCAGTGAATTGCAAGTAGTGGGTCGGATAGGGTGGTGGACGTAAAAAAAATAATATGGCACAGAGAAGAATGATGAGTGACAAGATCATCGACACTGACATATTTATGGAAATGCCAAGCAGCACACAGGCACTATATTTCCACTTAATGTTAAGGGCTGATGATGACGGTTTCATAGCGAAGCCAAAGACAATTCTCAAGATGATAGGAGCGTCCCCGGACGATTATAAAGTCTTGATGGCAAAGCGTTATCTCATGGAATTTGAGTCTGGTGTATGCGTAATAAAGCATTGGTTAATCCACAACCTCATACGCAAAGATAGGTACACCAAGACACAGTGGGTAGATGAGATGAACCAACTAGAAATTGACGGTGAAACGAAGAAATATAGCTTAAATAAAGGGCTGAAACCACATGGCAACCACATGGCAACCACACGGCAACCCAGTATAGGTAAGGTTAGGTTAGGTAAGGATAGAGAGAGGGAAGAAAAGGCGGAGTCTCTTTCTCGGGTTGCCCCCATTGAGAGTAAAAAGGATATTCCGCTTTTCAAGAGCCGCGCATATTTGCTTGCCGTGCCATCAGAGGATGTTGAGATTTTTACACTCAAGTTTGTTGCGACACAAAAACAGGTTGTGAAAAAGGCAGAGCAGCTACACACATATTGTGAGGCAAAGGGTAGGAAATACAAAAACTACAAAGCATTTCTCAGAAACGCACTTGATAAGGATTTCCCAGAACGTGAAGAGGTAGAGGATAACAAAGTACGTTTATGAGCGAAAATCAAAATGCAGAAATTGAATACCAGAGAAATATCATAGGCTCATTGATCTTGGACAACAAGCAGATACCGTTGGTGCGACACATCATGTCAAGTGATGATCTCCCGGATGGACACTACAAAGAATTGTACAAGGGTATCGAGGAGTTGTTTGATGCACAATCTGCTATTGACGTGTTGATCTTGAGTGAAAAAGTACCACACGTCCCGGCATCATTTATCGCAGATTGTTTTGCAGCAGTTGTATCAGCAAGCAATGTTGGGTACTACGCCAAGTTGGTGAAAAAGATAGCCACCCAAAGAAGGTTGCAAGTAGCAGCGCAAAACATAAACGAAATTGCACAGGATGTAACAGTCGAGTCGCAGGAGCTTATCGAGAGAGCACAAGGTGAAGTGTTGGCGGTCTCGGAGTCAGTAGGCACAGATGAGAAAACAGATGCGCAGTCAGTCGTGCAAGCGTATGAGGTTCTTGAGAAAGAATATCAAGAGCGCATGGCAGCAGGGCAAAAAATACACGGCATTTCTACAGGGTATTCAAAACTTGATGGCGCGATAGATGGTATTAGAAAAAGCCATCTATGGGTCATTGGCGGATATACCAACACAGGTAAGACAGCTTTTAGTTTGAACATACTAGGCAATGCAATCAGACAGGGTAAGAGATGTGTATTTTTCTCACTAGAGATGACAAGCACAGATATTCTTGGACGCTTAATTGGCATCATGGCAAATACGTCAATGTACAAGGTACGTAAAGCAGGAGGTACGCCGGAGGAGTTGAAAGAAATACAAGCTGCTAAGGATGATTTCATCCTTGCAGAGACAGAGGTTTATGAGCGAGAAAATAATCTTGAGGCTATCGTGATTGAAATGCAAAACCAGATGATGAGAAAACCGGTTGATCTATTTTTCATAGACTTTTTGCAACTAGCAAACGTCAAAGATGCGCGTGGAGAGTATGAAACGACAACCGTTGCGATCACACGATTGCAGAATGTCGCGAAGCAATTACAAGTACCGATCATTGTTTTGTCACAGGTGAGTAATGAGCAAGCAAAGAATGGTAGCCGGCAGCTTATGGGTTTCAAGGGGTCTGGTGGCATCGCAGCAGCAGCAGACTTGGCCATTGAGCTATCGGCAGTGGAAGAGCCGGAAGTATTTGAAAGGCAACAGGCAGCAGGTGAAGCGGTACGTCTTGATTGCCATGTCAAAAAGAATAGGCATGGGAGGCGTGGAAGTGTTGATCTTGATTTTCTTGGCAGCACAGGAGTCATGGAGCAAGTGGATGCGATTTAAAAATTAATTTTAGAATATGATTTTAGAAACAATAATCAAGTTTGCAGCAGTACTAATACTAATTCTGACACTCTTATCATTGAGCGCAATCTTTGTTGGTCTACTCAAGTTTAATCAGACGATTGGAGTTGAAGGGTTAAAGGGTGTAGCGAGTGATGTATACAACGGTAGCGGTGATAAATAATTATGAAAAATTACGTCAATCAACAATGGCGCAGGAAAAATTACATGTTTGCACATTTTCTTGTAACGGATAACGCAGACCTATTTGAAGAGCGAGATATTGAAACGATGGAGAAACGTGTTGCGAAAGTAAAGCGTAAAGGCATGTACAAAGATCATGTACCCATTTGTTTCAAAGATTTTCACCCAACATGCACACACACAGAGATACCAAGCGAAGTAATACGTTCTAAAAAAGTAAAAAGATATGGATAAAAAGTACTCACAAAAAGAAATAATACTTGAAGTCTTGAGGCAAGACCCAGAAAAGAAGTGGGACTGTGGAAGCATTATAGGCGATCACAAAGTATTTGGTACATGGCAATACATCACATACAAAGCTCAGTCGCGACTTACTGAGCTGAATGATGATAAAAAAGTTCATCGTAAAGAGGTAAAAGGCAAGACTAGCAGGAAATATTATATCTATTGGCACAAAAAAAACGGAGAGAGCCATGTTGATATTCAGTACACCGGACGTGTGAGTTTATAAAGTTTAACCAAGTTTAATCAAGTCTATGAAAGATTTACAAGAGGTATTTAATGACCAGAAGGAGGCAAAAAAAGAGATGCGCAACATCCGCAAGGAGTACCGCGACACGTTGGCACAGGACTCTACATACCAAGAGTTATTGCAAACGATGGCGGAATTGAGGGAGACAAAAAAGAAGCATGAGCTTGCAGCGCAGCGCGACATGGGGAGGCGTTGGGAGAAGTTGGAAGATTTAAAAGTAGAAGTAAAGGCTTTTGCAGAAATGCTATCAGATATTTCAATCACAAATTTAGTGGATGGTAAGAGTGTTGAAGTGCGAGATGAGTACGACGCATTGCATGAGCCAGTGTATAGCGTTTCGTTTAAGAAATCTAATTAGCAAAAAAATGTCAGAGTCAAAAAAACAATTCAGAAAATTTGTCTATGAAGAGATGGGTCTAATTAAGGGCTCACCACTCACAGAGCAGGATAGAACGATGATAAAGGCGTTGCTTGAGAAATATGTTGCAATATCCGATACAGCATTACGCAAGGAGATCACGCGTATAAATATTGCAAATGAGATAGCGAAGGCAAAGCGAGTTTTTTACACAATGAGTAACAAGCTATATGTGACAGGACACGCAGATTACCGCATAGAAAGTCGCATGGGTATTGATAATAAATACTTACGTTTTCAGAAGGCAGGACGCGCTTTGAGTCGTGGCAAGAAAATCAATCAAGATTGGATAAACGATTACCTCACTACACATAGAGGAGAAAAGAATAGGTTGTACAAGTATCACGATGAGTTTATATTCATTTTTTACTGGGACAACATCAACACGCGTCATGTGCTAGTAACGGTCATACCACATAAAGACAGTCTCAATAAGTACAAAAAACATGAAAACGAAAATAAACTTGACCGGGAGAGTGGCATCCAAGAAGAACAGCAAGAGGGTGGGTCGCAATAAGCACACAGGAAAAACCTTTGTCATATCGTCCAAAGCATATGGAGTCTTTGAGGAAGCAGCATTGTGGCAGTTGAAAAAATACAAAGTCCACTACGCGCAGCCGGTGCATATCCATTATGAGTTTTGCATGAAGGGTCGAATGGACACTGATACGGACAATATGATTGCGTCAATCAATGATGTATTGCAGAAGGCAGGGATTATTAAAGACGATGCACTTGTGATAGAGGGAAGTTTCAAGAAGTCCCCTGGGCACAAAGATTTTTCAACAGAAATAATTATCAACAATCTAAAAAAATAGCATGAGAGAAGCAGAATATCTGTACATATTACAAAGAGAAGTGCCAGACATTGAGATTAAGGCTGTACACAGCGTTTCATCACAAAATACTCACAGATATGAGTTCTTTGTTTACTCACCAAAAGAATTGATAAACAACGAGCTTGACAAGAAATTGTATGAGAGTGATGGTGTTGTGCCGTTTATGGGCGACCCCGGCGTATTTGTTGGGGAAACATTAGAGGAGGCTTTACTTGGATATATCGAGTACACAATAATGATGTAATTTTCTATTTCAAAAATATGCCAAAGATTTACGACGAGGAAGTGATAACTATACGTATCAAGTATGGCTCAAAAACTCAGTACGAAGCAGCAAGTCCTTTGATTAAGGAAATGTTAACAGCGTTTCAGTTGCATTTCGGTCAAGGACACAAGGGCAATGAGTGTGAGGTAGAGATGGAGGATGAGAAAAAAGTAATTGGCGAAAAATAACAATATGAAAAGAAGGCACAAGAAGAGTCTGAAAAGAAAATTGGCTTTAAAGATGTTGAGCTTTAGAGAGCGCCAAGAAAATATCAGCCCATTTGATAGTCGCGCGTGGACGAGGCGCAGAAGGGAGCGGATAAAAAAGCAGATCAGACAGGAGGTAAATAAAAAATAGAGTCTAAAAAAAACACATGAAACATGAGGACTACGCAGAGATACAAAAGCATATTGTACTGATTGAAAAATCGGGATTTATGCGTGGCAAATTAATTCTTGAATTTAAGAAAAACAAGAAAGGGATGCTTATTTATGTGAAGCCCAGAATTATCATGGAGAACGAGGAGAAAAAACCAAAGAATAACTAATTTTTAGCAAAAACATATGACAAACAGACATTTAATCTTATTCAATGTATTGATAGTCTTGATTATCATGCTTGTCTCAATTACAGCGAAAGAGAGAAGAGAGGCGTGTGAGGCATCAAGTAATTGTCTTACAGGCATTGAGCGCAGAGGGGGCGACACAGGCGGTGGCACAGGCAGTGTTGAGCACATACCACTTACGCCCGGTGGCGCTGTGGGTGACATGACAGGTCTTGACCCGATTGGAGATATGACCGGTGGCATGGTATCGAGTTGGGACTAATAAATAATTTTAAAAAAGTTTATGGGAGAAGAGAGAAGATCGCATCGTAGGCATTGGAAGTACACCGTGGGTTGCCATTGCATGAAATGTGATGAGTACCGGGATGAGCGCAGATTGTTTTCAATCGTGGGGTTTGGTGCAGCATTTTTCCTTTCAGTACTTATTGGCGCACTATTGGTAGCAATCTTTTTAATCACGAAGTAATGAAGCGCGAAAAATTTATGCCCGGATGGGAAGTAGCAGACTATGGTAAGCCACCGGACTACTTCTGGTCTATCATCGCAGTGGCATGTATCAATCTATTTGCAGTGAGTTACGGTATCGTGTATCTAATTTCTAAAATTTTATAAATCAATAGATATAAAGTATATGAAAGACTGGCAATATTTAGTAATAATAGGTTTAATGGGCTTGATGGTGGGAGAGCTTTATGCGATAGGACAGATATTAAAAGGTTTATAACTAACCCACATATAACATTACTATGACAAAGGAAGAGTTAGCGATTGAGACAGGTGAGAGTTTATTTTGTGATGGCTGTGACATGGACTCTACTTGTTGCATGTGCAACATGACAGAAGAGGAGGATTTTGTGAGAGAGATTGATTTTGTTGAGGTAAATGAGGGTACGACACACCATGATAAATGTTGGAAGTATCACAAAGAGTGCTATGAGTTGCACATGAAAAATAAATAACATTACAAAAATATATGTGTAAATGTACACCAGAGATACGGACGATGTTTTGCGGTAAGCCCGAGTGCGAGCCACCAAAACAAAAAGAAGAGATCGAACAAGAGAGATGGGTAGAAATGATAAAGAATGATGACGCGAAGCCATATATCAAAGCCACCAACAATGAATATGCTGATGTAGGCTACCTGTGTTTCGAGTTTGGGTATTGTGTTTTATTGAGCGGAGAGAGGTGCATGGGTATATCTGAAAAAATTGTTGTAAAGGAATACGATGTATTTGATATGCCGATTATGGGTGAGGACTTTGGAGAGAGAGTCGTGATGAGTTGTTTGGAGGGTGGGTATATGATCTTTAACATTGATAGACGATATGGCCATTTGTATTGGGAGGATTGGTTTCCGGCATATGCGCCTATGAGACTTGATGTGTACAAAAAGCCCCGGAAGCCGTCACCGGAGATTGATTGCTATGTGGGAAGGATGCACGATAGAAAAATGCTATTTGTAGTTGGTAGAAATGTTGGCGACATGAAGCGCGGTGAATTATCTGCATTTTGTAAAAATATTATTGTTAGTGATGATGGTAAGGTAATGACTGTTAGGGTGAGTGTGAAAGGCAAGGATGGGGATGATATATGGAGCTTTCAAAGGGGCGATTTTTGGAAGATGAAGGGTGTGATAGATATGAGATTTATTGATTTAAAAGTATAGATTATGAAAACACTAGAAGATGTTTTGGTCACAATGAAAAGATCGCGGACGTGTGACGCTATAAGGATTGAGCTTGAGGTGAGTAATGGTTATATTGCCATTGGCATGATGAGCGGTATCACCTCAGTGATGACACTGTGGGAAAATGGCAAGACTTATGATGAGCAGCATGACTACTTCAAAAAGTATGTAAGAGATATTATAGGCTTGGAAGATTGGGGTGATCTTACAAGCTATCGTATGCTAGAACCACAAACACTGAATGCAGGAGATTGGGATAGGATGTCTGATTTTGTGGAGCGGTGCAAGGATAGTGCTGATTGGATTAATAAAAGTAAACCTTTATCATTGGTAAATCATATAGAATGTGATGATTGCAAGAAGGTTACAAGTGTCACGTATACCCAGGGCAAGGCTGATAAGGTGATGCAGAATTGCAACCATAAAGATATTGTGTGGCATGTTCAAAATATAAAATGGTCATAGAAATATTGACAAACAGTGGAATATGGGTATACAGTACATGGAGGATATCATTATATATTTATAATCATTGAAAATAGTAATTATGAGCAAGAAATCAAAATGTAAGATTTGCAACGGTGAGCTTGAGAGCGAAAAAGAAATTGAGGAAGGTACATGTTGGACGTGTAACTGGTAGTTGATAGCAGAAAAAATAAAGAATATGGCAAATCTTAAAGTGGTTGTTGTGGGTTGGCTTATGTGCTATAATAATGTTAATTGAATAGTGAGGTAGCACATAATCTACCCATTGCTGACATCCGAAAAATAAGCAATCAGATAACGCGAGTATATCGCGACATCTGGTTGCTTTTTTTTATTTCAAAATGGCAAAAAGAATAGTAAGAAAAGTAAAGAAAAAGGCTACGCGTAAAAAGGTAGCTAAAAAGGTGGTAAAAAAGGCAGCTAAAAAGGCCGTCAAAGAGAGCCCACCGGAGAAGCTACTAAGCCCCCGGCAAGTAGAGTTTTTGTCGTTATATCTCAATCCTCAGAGTGAAACCTTTGGAAATGCGCGTGGTAGCGCTATCGCAGCAGGGTTCTCAGAGGAGTATGCAGACCAGATAACGTATGAAAACCCGGAGTGGTTTCAGACCGCGATGGAGCGCAGGACACGTCTACTGGATAAGGCAGAGCAAGTGCTAGAGGACACGCTTGATGACTATAAGGCAGACCGGAAGTTGGCGCAGGACACAGCAAAGTTTGTTGCAAAGACGCAGGGCAAGAGTATGGGTTACGGCGACACTCTAGCAGTAAAACACTCTGGCGCAGTCGCATTGACCAAGGAACGTGAAGGTGAGATTGATGATGCAATCGACAAGATGACTGACTAAGATACCACGATGGACGCAAAAAAGGAGATCAAAAATATTATCAAATACGGCAGTAATCAAGAAAAGAAAAAACTTTATGGCTTTGATGGAGAGGATAGCATAGAGCGCATTTACAAAAAGTTTCAATATTTCGTTAGGGGTAATTTTCCTAACTATTTCAAGCATGAGAGTGCACCATTTCATAAAGAGATGATCGTGCATTACATAAAATCATACCTTGGAGAAGAGAATTACTTGAATATTGGCTTTCGAGGATGCGCTAAGACAACGATAAAGAAATTGTTTGATGCTTATGTATTGCTCAATGACGGTAGAAAAGACCGTAGACACTACATTAAGGTACTCACAAGCGATATTCAGAACTCAAAGCAGATCGTAACAGATGTCTACAACCTCATTGTTGAGGTGGAGGGTATCTATGGAAATGCCTTTGACGGTGGAGATGGCAAGAAACGTGAGGAAACAATGAAGTCCTTTACCATGCAAAACGGCGTAAAGTACCTTGGCGGTACAGTCGGACAGCGACAACGTGGCCACGCACAGGCAGAGTTTCGCCCGGATTGGTTGTGGTTTGAGGACATTGAGGATAGCGAGACTATCAGATCATTGGTTCAAACGGAGTCTATCGTGGCGAAATGTGATGAGGCTATTCAAGGTATGAGTGATGACGGTTCATATGTAGTGACAGCCAACTACATATCAGACCAAGGCTCAATCGAATGGTTTAAACAAAAGAAAACGATTGTCACACATATCACACCCATCATTGATGCAGACGGCAAATCTACATGGAGTAAGAATACCCCGGAGAAGATTGCAAAGATTAAAGATGATGCTGATGACTGGGAAGGTGACTACCTATGTGACCCATCCAAGGCGCAAGATGCTTTTTTCAATCGTGTATTGGTGGATAGGGCTATCAAATTGGCTGCTGACCAACTCAAGATGGATGGATTGGTGAAGGTGTGGGACACATACAAGCCACATCATAAGTACGGCATTGGCGGTGATACAAGTGAGGGTGAGGGAAGGGATGCAAATGCGCTATCACTCTTTGACTACACCAAGAGTGCACTGATCGGCACATACTACAGCGCAGACGTTGCACCAGACTTATTTGGTTACGAGATGATGCGACTGGGGAATAACTATGGCTCATGTATCTTAGCCCCGGAAGTGAATAACACTGGACACGCGACTGTAGCAGCATTGAAGTCTGAGAGTTACCCCAACATCTATAGGCAAGTGGAGATCGAGAAAACAGCAGACAAGCAAACAGATAAGTTGGGATGGCGCACAACAAGTCGCACAAAGCATGAAGCGTGGTATGGATTTAAGAAAGACTTTGAGGACGGCAACATCACCATTTATGATATTGAATTTTTACAGGAGATGAGAGCGTTTACACAGACTGATTTTGCAGGTAAAACCAAGGGAATACTGACCAGACACTTTGATTTGCTAACCTCGGGAATTATCGGGTGGCAAGCAAGGTCTCAATCATACAAAAAACCAGAGAGAAAGAAGCGTAGAGTACGCAGAGTAAAGAACGCATTACATCGTAGAGCATCAAATTATTAAAACAACATTATGACACCAGATAACGAAATGACTCAAGAGGCTTGCAAGATATTACGAGCAGAGATACAAGTGATTGTGAACAATCTCAATACTTTTACAGGGGGCTCACGCGAGAGAGCATTAGCAATCACCAAGTTACAGGAGGCAAAGATGTGGCTAGGACAGGAGCTAGGCAATCTAGGCGGTGAGGATTTAAACGCAAAGCGAGATCGTGAAGAGTTAGCAACCAAATAAAGCTGAGTAATGGCAAAGAAAAACCCAAAACAAGATAGAGCAAAAGAGATTTACCAGAAGGCACAGGTCTCTATCAATTTGCGTAATTCATCGCAGAGGTTTTTTAATGACCGTACATTGATTGAGTTTATCAATGACATGGAGAAGCGCTTTAATGGTTACACGCCGTCCCGGGAGGAGCAGGGTAAGGAGGACTGGCAAGCTAACTTTTTCCATCCTACAACGAGAAACAAAGTAAAGGCTATTATCGCAGGTGCATCCGGGAGTGTACCAACGGCAAATATTAGAGCCAACAAGCAAGGGAGCGCACCAGACCAGAAGCGTGCAGAGGTTATATCTCACTTAGTTGACTACTCACGGCAGATTGAGGACTTGCAAGACTCATTGCAGACTGACAACTTTTTCAGTGCGCTAGAGCTTGCAACCAAAGGTACTGTGATTGAAGAGTGCACATATGAAACGGTGAAGCGCAAGCACAAGACCATCACAAGTTACAACGTGGAGACGATGGATTTTGACTGGGAAGAGGAAGAAAAGATCGTTAGGGCGCAGTGTAGTGATAGCATCATACCCCTTGAAGAGATGTATTTCCCTACTTTTACAGTAGAAAAGGGCAATATTCAGAAGATGCCATACATAGATCGCATCAAATATTACTCACTTGCGGACTTTCAAGACGAATTTGGAGCGTATAAGGATGCTCAGAAGGTTGTTAAGGCTGATAAGAACAACGTACCAAAGCTAAAAGCAAACACTACACTCACACCAGACGGCGCGAACAATACCTTTATGAATGAGGAAAACGCGTGGCACAGTCGTTGCAGCAATGAGGGTGAGGACGTTGAGGTTATCAAACACTATGACAAGTTTCTTGATGAGTACGTAGTTATCGCTAACGGTATTGTCATTTTGGATGTACCGATGCTCATTTCATACAAGGGTGAGAAGGTATATGGCTTTGCAAAGACAGTCTTTGAGCCATTTGCAAGTAATTTCTTTTATGGCAACCCACTACCTAACAGCATGATGGGCGAGCAGGACATCATCAACAGCCTCTATAACATGTTGATGGACAAGACATACAGGACTTTGGACAGGCAGTTAATCGCAGGACAGGCCAATAGGGATGCTTTGGACTGGGAGAATGACCCACGTGACCCTGTTATCTATGTTAGTAGCGTCAATGAAGTGAAGGAGATGCCACTATCTAGCGTCAATCAGAGCGAGCTATCAATGGTAAACCTTATCTCACAGGGCTTAGACCTTACCTCAGTGGACAAGAACCAACAGGGAGTGCAAGGAACAGGCAATACAGCACGTGAGGTTATCATCGCAGCAGAGCGCGCAAAGAAGCTGGCAGGAGTATTTACGATGTTTCAAGCAAATTTGTGGAAGCAAAAGACTATCCTACGTATTGCAAACATCCTCACGTTCTACACACAGCCGGCTATTGAGATGGCTTTGAGTGATGCAGACCCGAAGGTTAAGAGTAAATTCTTTGCAGTAACAGACGCGCAGCTATCAGATGGCAACACTGGCACACTCAATATCGAGATGGTGGATGATGATGCGAAGATGCCAACACGTGAAGATATGGACGATAAGGAGCGCGAGAGTGAGAAGGAGGGGCGCAGTGAAGAGTTTATGGCCATACGTAACAAGTATGTTGATGAGTGGCATTTTGATGTTTTGGTGGAGCAGTCGAGTATTGGAGACCAAGAGGAGTCGCTTGCACAGGCCAAGCAGGATAGGAAGTTGGCACAGATGGCTCAATTCTTTCCTCAGATATTTGGAACGAACCAAAAAGCTATATTCACAGAGTTTGCCCGGGATAATGGTGACGATGTAAGTAAGTACAACCTTGATGCGCCACCGCCATTGCCACCAGAAGCAGCGCAGCAAGGAGCACCACAACAGCAACCACAATAATAAAAGTGTATGAGGGTATCAAAAATCAAACATAAATTGCTTACATGGCTCTTGTATCGACTGATACAGGCTGACTTGAGGCAGCAGAACGGTACGACACTCAAGGAAATGCGCCCATTTCTCAAGAGTTTGCACGGTAGCGCAGGGTGGAAGGCATACAAAAACCAACGTATTCAAAAGAGTTTAGAGTATATATCCATCCCCCGGACTGAGGAAGAGCGATTGATGGCTCTGGGAGAGATACGCTCAATGCGCTTGATGGAAGGCCACATGCTTGAAGTATTGGACAAGGAGCGAAGGGTAGAGAAGAAAAACAAGGTGGGCGCGTCACCTTAAAAATGCAATTAGAGTTTGAAGCTCTAACTATGGCAGGATAAGTTTGATTGGTCTCTTTCTTATCTTGCTGTAGTTAGACTTTTAAAGTCTAGCTTAAATAATTGTGGACGTAGGGAAGCGTCTTAAAATAAGTCCTTAAATATTATGGAGAAGCAAGAAGGCGTTGAGGCAACGGAGTTAGATGCGAAAGTAACTGACGAAATTGACAAAAACGAAGAGTCTATTAGCTTGGAGGAAGCTATGCGAAAGTCGGGACAAGAAGGCGGTGACGATGATGTTGATACGCAAGAACGTGATGCGGAAGCTGATGACGATAAAAAGTCTGATGACGAAGTGGACGATAAAGCGGACGACAAAGACGACACTGACGATGAGAACGATGATAAGCAAAATTCACCCGAAGCACTAAAAGAGCGTATTGCTGAACTTGAGAAAGAGCAGGAGAAAACCGCGAAGGATAGAGATACCTACCGCGATGGACTACTTGACCTTAAAGGCCGTAAGCGTAGTCTCCCCGGAGACGAAGCAGAACCTAAAGAGGGAGAGGAGCAGACCCCGGAGCAAATTGCTGATCGTAAGGTGAGCAAGCAAGTCCGGGAAGATGCGATTGCTGATTTCAACAAGGCACATCCCGATGTAGTAGATGAAGAGCGTTGGACTGAGGTTATGAAGTTTTACAAGAAGGGTGGCGATGCTACCAAAGAGGGTATCACAAATGATCTCAATGACGCGTATGATCTAATGCGTTTGCGAAATGGCGAGCTTACAGCATCATCCGATGATGTTGAGAAGGAAAAAAAGAAGGCAGTCGCGCAGTCAAAAGCTCGAGAAATTGCCTCTAAAGGCAAGAGTAAGGGTAAGGCTACAAAGACTAGCTCGAAAAATGAAAACCGTGGAGCAAAGGAAATGTCTGGGCGTTTCAAAGGTATCTCTGATAAAGACCTTGAGAGCGTTGATGATAGTAATGTCGCTGAGATAGTGTTCTAATTTACCGCTAAAACTTGTTATGTTTCACACTCAAAGTGGTCGTTTTACGACTGAACACGCAAACAAGAAGGCAAGCACAGCCTATACAGTAGGTATGCTACTTGTACGCAACGATACAACTGGTGAAGTTGAGCCGGCAACGGCAACATCTGACGCAGCTACTTTCGTTGGTGTATGTCTCGAAGGCGTTGACGCATCTGATGCAACAACACGCGAGATTGCATATGCACAGGTAGGTCACAAGCACGCAACTATCCTCTGTGATAGTGTCGCAGGTGATGCAAGTACTAAAGTATTGGGCAAGACTTACGATGTCTCTGATGCCAATAGCGCAAACGTGGGCGCAAGCTCAATCAACTGTTTGCGTCTAGTGCGTATCATTTCTGCTACAAAGGCAGAATTTGAGATCGTCCGTGAAGATGCTTAGTCTTTAAAAAAAGAGGCCAACCAAAAATAGAGACTGAATAAGAGACCTATTTAATCTATTTTCTTGGTCTTATGATAACTACACAACAGTTTCCAGACCTCGTGAAGAACGCTAAGGTTATCTGGCGCAAAGCCTTTATGGGCGTGCCGAAGGTAGCAGCACAGCTCTATGACGTGTACCGCGTTGATGAGAAAACAAGCGAACACAGCGAGATGGACGGAAGCACTTTTGCACTACGCAAAAAGGAGGGTGACGAATACCGTGAGAGTAAGGTTGTACAAGGTTACAAGTACAATTTTTCTCAGACACGAATTGGTCTTGAGAAGAAAATTACGTATGAAATGCGTAAGTTTGACAAATACAGGGAGATTGAACGTCTTATGTCTATGCTTGGCGAAACGACAGCGAACCGCCTTGAGCTTGATATGACGCATCAACTTTCCTATGGTTTCGTGGACAGCTATGTAAACCTTGACGGTGAGACTGTTTCAACTGCTACAGCAGATGGACTTTCTAACTTTCATGCAGCACATACCCTCACAGGTACTGATAAAACATACTCAAACAAGATCACAAAGAAGTTTGGGCGTGCAGCACTTGAAGAGGCTGAATTGCTTTTCACAAACATGAAAGACAACCTTGGAGAGAAAATTACCATGCGACCTAACATCATTGTTACAAGTGATGACCCGGCAACGATTAACAAAGTACGCGAGTTCTTGAAATCAACGTCACAGGTTAATGAGGGTAATGCAAACGGACGCGGACAAAACGATACCACAAACGTCTATGGTGGAAAGTACACTCACGTTATCTTGCCATACTTGGCTACTGATAATGCAGGACAGTACGATGCTACTAAGAAAGATCAGTGGTACTTGGCTTGTACGAAAGAAAGTCGAGCTGTTTGTGAGATTTCTGACTATCCAAAGTTTGTTGCACCGAACGTGAGCGACAACTCAATCGACTGGTATACAGATGATATTGGTTTCAAATCAAACATGATGTATGACCTTGGTTGGATTGATGGACGATGGATTGTTGGTTCTACTGGTGTAGACGCAGCAGTGTAGTCCGGGTGGTAATTCATTTCTAAAGCAAAATTATGGGAGCACCAAATTTGCACCGGATTATGGAAGTACACCCAAACCGTATCGTTGGCGACCCGAAGGCAGAGCTTGAAACGCTTGAAACGCGTAAAGCTTTGCTTGAGGAAGCTATTGATGCAGAAGGTGATACCGATGATACCGGTACTGAAACTGATGGTGATGCAGAGGACATCACAGACGAAGAGATTGATGGTATGAAAGTTGCGGAGCTCAGAGAGCTTGCAAAAGACAATGACATTGATCTCAAGGGCGCAAGGAAGCAAGCCGACATTGCGAAAGCAATCAAGGCAGCACTCTAGTGTTCTGACTATGTGAGAGGGTTATCTAGCCCCGACCCTCTTACTAGGTGAGAATATTAAACACATCACAATGGCAAGACGAATAACGCTCAATATTGAGGAGATTAAGAACCCGGCAGGGCAGACAAGCCTTGCTGATGCTTTGTATATCAATGACGATGACTCAATCGAAATGGCCGTCTACTCAAATGTAGGCTTTTCTGATAATGACATCATCCTTGTGGGTACGTTTGGGAGTGAGGGTGCAGAGTTTCTATACATAAAAGATATAAACTTTGGCACAGATGAGGACACATCCTTACCACTCATGGAGATCACAACATCACCAAGAAAAGATCATTTCCGTGATGACAGTGTTAATGCAATCAGTTTTGACCAGATACAGATATACCATGCTGATACGATTGATGGCGCTAAGACAGCCCTCACAAGCGCAACAATCAACCCGGAGCAGACATTTTTTATCTTTGATGACTTTGAGCATGAGATAGGATTTTACTTTGCGCGCTATGGCAACTCAGTTACACAGAGCGTAAGTGCATTTTCAGCAGCTTTGCCGGTTGAAGGGTATGGAGAGAATACCGTTGGACAGGTAATTGATGAAGTATTGACCACACAGGGCGTAGGATATGACGATAAGCTATCACAAATCATGCTCTTTGGTGCACTGACACGTATGCTTGCGGACGTGAGAGGGCGTTTGCACAGGTGGAGCAACAACCAGAGCTTTGTACAGTCCCTTGGCAAGCTACAGCCCGGGAGTAATACATTTGCTTTGCCCGATGATATTGATACAAAGCACTCAAATAAGTCTATATTGCAAGTACAAATCAAGGGTACAGACCCTTTGAAGTTTAAAAAGCGTACGGAATGGGAGGGATTATATCGCGATGCAGTGAATACCAAGGTCTCACAGGACACAGCACTTGAGGATGGTGTGATTTACCTTGAGGACACAAGTGATCTCAATGATGCCGGGACAATCAATGTCTACAATGAAGCAGGATATACCCCCTTGGAGTACACCGCGAATAACCGTGTGACGAATACACTGACGTTGAAGGATGCCGCGAGTGAGGTATTTACAACAGGTACAAATATCTGGCAGGGTGAGACATCTACACACACAGGAGCACCGCAATTCTATACCGTATACAACGAATTACTACATATATTTCCATTACCAAGTCCACAATGGTATGGCAGACGGCTTACGTTGGACTACTATGACCGCGCACAGCGTATCACAACAGAAGGTGACAAGCTCGATGTTGACCGGTATGACATGGCCTATCACTATCTGATGGCTTTTGTAAGGTCTATACGCCACCATGACGGCGTGATACCACAGGATGACCCAGACTATATCCAATATCAAGTAACAGTGGAGCGTGCGAAGGGTACTGAGGTTAATTCTCACAAGCGTAGATATGCCCCACGTGTCTTTGGAGTGATGTATAACCGCAATAGAAGGAGATAATGAACAAAAAATCACAACAAATCAATATCAGAAACTTTGCAGGTGGTGTCTGGCGTAAGATACAAAACAATGCAGCACCATCTAATTCTGTAGCACTCAATCTCAACATGGATAGCGATAGCGTCCTTGGCTCTTTGGTGACACGTAAAGGTCTCAGAAAGTTTTTTTATAGCACTGCTACGCTTGCAAACAGTAGTGTAAAAGGTCTATTCCAACATTATGGCGGTGGAGAGCGTGATACGTTTGTTGTATACGACACAGGCGATCTGTACCGCGTTAAGGAAGGCACACCGCGATCTGAGAGTCTATCTGATAGTGGTATCAATGGTAACGTACGCACACGTTTCTTGACGTTTCTGGGACGTACAATACGTTTTAATGGTGGCTATCAGTTTGCTATACCGCGCAATCCGTTAGAGGTAACGTCTGGTACACCAGATATACGTGAATTTGATGGTGAGTCTTGGGTAGAGGCAGACTCCGGACGTACAGCTACTATTGAAACCGATACACCGTGTATTACCACAAGCTTTGACTACGGTGGACATTTCACAGGACAGATTGATGATATGTCTGAGGCAGCAGATCTGGGTGATATACGATCTTTTGAATTATATAAAGGTGGTTTTCATTATTTCCTCATAGGTAGAAACATCTATCAGTTTAGTTATGAAATGAAATACACAGGTAAATTCATATATGTGGGTGACCATGTTGGTGGTACTGGACGCGCAGGAACAGGATTGACGTTTGATGGTACTAATTTTTGGGTTTCTAGTGTCTTTGCTGCATACGAATATTCTTTTAATGGCTCTACTGGAGCGTATACAGGACGTAAAATTGATGCTGTAGTCAATCGAAAGATATATGGTATTGCACATTGGCGCGGTGCATTTCTTGCTGTACTACACAAAATTGACGGCTCTGGCACAAACACTGTTAATTATTTCTATAAAGATGGTTCACTCGTGCAAAGCACTGGCTCTAATGCAGAGACGCGTGTGACAAGTTTTTCCATATCAAGTGCAGTTGATGTCAGAGAGATTTCTATTTCTGGCGATAAGTTATATGTGATAGAGAGGGGAACGAATGAGGAAAACAAAATCAGTGCATATGATGTGCATGGTGTGAAAGAGAAGGATTGGACGATTGATGGTACGGCTGGTACATCTCTTGCTATGTATGCGCTTGGCGATCAAGTGTGGATTGCAAGTTTAGATGAGGATGGTGATATCTACGAATATTACAGACTTGGTAATATCATCCGGCGTACTGATGGACAAGACTTTTCAATGAATGGGTCTAGTACATACACCATATCCGACACAACAGATAACAATGGACAAGTGAGTATCAAACGTAGCTTTGGTTCTAAATCAGCATCTATCATTGATACTGAGCTTATCGCGGAAGTTGCAACATCAACAATTTGTCAAGATGACTCATCTGTAAGGGTTTCTATTGAGGGTCATGGCTTAAGTGTTGGAGACAAGGTACGTTTTACTACCGCTACAGAGCTACCAGAGCCTATTGAAGAGAGGCAAGTTTACCACATCATCCAAAAAGATAATAATAGTTTTCAGATTTCCGAGAAAGAAGATGGCAGCGCGGTAACAGCAACAATCGCATCGCCTAAGAGCCACATACTGTACGAGGCAACAACCTTTGGCCTTGAGAGTATACCCAACTTATCTGTAGCGATTGAATGGCGTGACCGTATTTATGGCGCGACAAACAAAGAAGAGGATATTGGTAAGCTATTCTATTCATCTATTGCAGACAACAATTCAAAGACTGTATTCTGGGACATCCCCGATGAAAATGACAAGACACTTGCACTCACGACTGGTGGCTTCATCTCACTTGAGCAAAATGATGGTGGTGGAAAGATCACAGCCCTTGCGAAAGTACCCGGGTATTTGATGATATGGAAAGAAAACACTATGCACCGGTGGAATGGCTACAATGCTTTCCCGGATGAGGAGCTTACACAGGGCGTGCTTACACAAGAAGCAGTATGTGTTGGTAAGGGCACAGCTTATTTCTTGAACAAAAAGGGTGTATGGGCTACCAATGGTGGTGCACCTGTACGTATCTCACGGCCTATACAGGACTTTATTGATGCACTTGACGACCTTAATATTGAAAACTTGTGTTCATACTCAGACGATGTACACGCATATTGGTCTGTAGGAACGCTTACAGTGCAGGGTGAGACCTATAAAAACGTGATACTCAAGTTTAATATTGAAGATCAGACGTGGGATATACGAACATATCCACGACCCATTACACAAATGACACAATGGGTTGACCCAGAAAATCAAACACGGCGCATACTTATTGCCGGTGAAGCAGGTGATGACATCGCATTTCTCAACGAAGGCTTTATGGATGGAAAGAAGCCGATTGAGTGGCGCGTGCAGTTACATCCTATTGATCTTGGCCGGAGAGGACGCGTGAAGGTACTCAAGTATCTCACAGTGCTTTGCTACGGTGGCGAGAATACAAGTCTTATTTACAGAGGCATCAAGGCAAACAGGAGTCGATTTAGTAAATGGAGTAAGCCATTTCCATGTAAGCACCCTGTATCATCCGTTGAGTTTATCAATAAGGATTACAACTTGATTGATATTGCCGTTGCAGGTATATCGCGCAACGAGACAATATTTGATGGTATCGAGTTTGATGAGAGTGGTACAGAGATTGCTGATACACGTAAAGCATTGAAGTAATGGAACAAGTAAAAGAAAATCAGGATGAATTGCAGAAGTATGGCTATAACAGGTTGGGTGTGAAGCCGCCAATGTTTGAGCGTTTACCATATCAGGAAAATGCGCATAACAATGGCACGCCATTATCAAGTATTTCAGAGGGGGAGTTGAATGTTGCAGTGCAGAGTAGAAATTACGTAGAGGGAGAGAGTGGGTGGATGCTTGACCCACTCACAGGCGAAACGGAGTTTAACTAGAAAATAACGCTATATGTGGTATAATGGACTTACTAAAAGAGACCATATATCCACAAATAAAATGGAATATGGCTCTAATCTCGAAAGACGCGCAAAAATATCTTGACTCACTTGATGCAACAGCACAGGCATGGGTTCTTGCTAACGCTGATGCAGGAAGCAAACTCACATCTGGTGAAGCGAAGCGCGCAGGTAAGGCATACGAAGCTGTACAGGCAGAGGCACAAAAAGAACAAGACGAATTTCTAAAGACAGTCCCGGCGGAGATCATAGAAAACGTACCATCATTTATGGAGTTGGACTATGACACGCAACAGGGCGTTTTTGGTGCGTACGAGATTATGATTGCTGATGCTGATGATAAGGCTGAGAAGATGGATAAGGCGTTTGATCTTGCTGTAGCGGACTCAGACCCTTACATGAAGCAGATCATGCGCATCATGCAGGACGAGACCATGCGCTATTTTGAAGAGGCAAACGGACAGTATCATATTTCAGTGGAACGTATACAGCGCAGAAGGGATGAATTGAAAGAGGACTTGTCACGCAACCTTGCAGACCTTGATCTTGACCTACAGGCAGAACTTGCACAGACAGAGGACGTTTATATCGAACAACAAAGAGGAGTAATACAAAGCGCTGCTAATAGTGGTGTGACTTTTGGTGAGGGCGAACTATCGCGTTTTGGTATGGAGCGTGATCTATCTATCAAGAATGACGACATTGTGGAGAGCACAAAGCGTCAGTATGGCAACCAAGTGCGCGATCTCACATTACAAGCGCAGAGAGGCGATGTGGAGGCGCAGGAGACGCTTGACGACTACACTCGAGACTATGGCTCACGTATACAGGAAATTGGACGTAGCGCAGAGATTTATGCCGGCTCAGATCGAGTGGCTGAATTTGGCATTGAAGGATATAACCCGATGGGTAATGTTTCCGGGACGTTTGATGAGGATGTTGTAGTCGATAGGCAGCAACGTAAGGACGCTTTCTTTGGAGAGCTCAATCAAGACTCACTGAATTATAGCCAACTAATATAAAACTATGGATGATGTAGTAGGAGCAGAGGGCTTTAGCGGTGGTGTCAGTATCGTGGACAACGGCACAGGCAACCGTATGAGTGACCTAAATACAAATATCGCAAATACCGCAGCAGCATATAAGCCCGGTATGCTTAGTACTGTTAAAGCTGCTATGGATGGCATCTCAAACATTGCGTACAACAAGCGACAGGCAAAAGAATATCAGTCTTTGTCTGGTGAATTTGACCCTCAGAAGGTTGGTGGTAGTACATTTTCTAGCATTATGAAGGGTGTTGAGAGTAGGCGTGGTGGTGATGTATCGCGTGTTGCAGCAGGAACGATGCAAGCGTATCAGACATCACAGGCCGAGATTGGTTCTATGTACAAGCAGCTTACAGCAGAACGTACACAGTTGCAGGAGAGTGCACGTGATTTTAAATACAAGATGGCAGCAGAATACCCGGGACTGTATGACTCACTATCTAAAAGCGAGAAGCGATCACTTGATAGCGGAGAGCCGAGCAGTGGTGTTTTCAAGAAGTTTGATAAGTACACAACAGCAGCGAAAGAACGTGAGGATGCGTGGATTGCAGAACAGCGAGCTATGGAAGTGGCACGTTTCAACAAGTCTATGCAGCCTACCGGTAGCGCGAGCGGTAGAGCCGCGAGTGCATCAGCAACAAAGACGCAGCAAACACTTGATTTCATCAAGGGTATTGATACAGAGATTGGTTTTACGTTTGGCGCAGGTGGCAAGAACTATGGCTCTAGCTTTATCTCTGATACAGACCGCAAAGAGTATGAGCGTAAGGCTTTATTGGCAGGTGTGAGCCTATCTAGTGTTAATACATACCTTGATACACGTGTTGAGCCATCAAGTGAGCAAATGAGCTTTGCTGAGGAGAAATATTATCTTGAGCAAGCAAATCAACCGGCGATGCTACAACAAGAGGCTGTATCAACACAACAGGCTATAGCACCATTTCTCAATAAAGGCTCTTATGATATGGGCGCACTACAAAAAATGGGCTTTGACCCATTGAGCAATCCGGCTCACAACAAAGTAATGCAAGACAATATTAATGCCGGACACCAATTTGAGAGCAAAGACTAACAACAAAAAAATGAAATCAGTACTCTACAATACGCTATCTACTGAGGATGAAAGAGAAGAGAGGACTTTGGAGGACATAAAAAAGGAGCGAATGGCTCAAGCAATGGCGCAGCGAGAGAAGATGCGTAAGGTTGCAACGTCTGGTAAGAGTAACGACCCTTGGGGTGGTTTTAATGTTCTTGATGCTACTGGTGGTATACCCGAGAAGCAACCGGGTAAAATTGCAGGTGCAATGAAAACCTTGGGGAGTGTAAAGAATACATACATGGGTTCTCTTTCTGGTGGTATTTCTAGTGCAGGTAGTGCGTTGGAAGTTGCCGGTGAGTCTGGTCAATCAGATGAGCTTAAAGGCGCTTTTAAAGAGGGCTTAGAAAATCAGTTAAAAGTTGACCGTGGCCGAGTTGAGCGTGGCAAGCTATCGCAAGAAGAGTTTCAAGTGATTGAGTCTGAGGCACAAGAGAATTGGCTAAATGCACAGAATAAGGCAGGAGAGCGCACAGAGGCAGGTGGTGAAGCAGTTGAGGGATTTTATGATGGTGGTGCGCAGGACTACATGCAAAATACAATACCAGAGGATGAGCGAGGTTTTATGAGTACAGGCGCGCATATTGCAGCAGAGGCGCTTGGTAGTACCGTCCCGGGACTTGCAGCTAGTGGCGCAACACTTGCAGCCACCAAGAACCCAAAGCTTGCATATGCAGCATCTACGGCTGTAATGGGCGCTATAGAAAAAGGGTCATCCGCAGAGGAGTATAAAAGTATTCTTGCAGAGAGAAAAGGTATCTCAGTTGAGGAATTGAGCGATGAGGATATTGAGATGATAAATAAAGCGTCAACAACATATGGCGTGGCAGCCGGTGCGCTTGAGAGTGTTATACCAATGAAAACACTTAAAAAGTTTACAAGTACCCCGGCAGGAAAGAAATCCATTGTTGGTATGATGGATGCCATTGCAAAAGAAATGTTGCTTACAGGTGCGGGCGAGGGTGCTACTGAGGGATTGCAGAACGCTACACAAAATCTCATGGCAAAGCTTTACGAGATAGACCCAGATATTGAGATTAGCGAGGGCGTGATTGAGAGTACGATAAAGGGCGCTATTGGTGGTGCGCTTACTTTTGGACTGGCCGGCGGTATTGCTGATGCAGCAAATACAACGGTTGATAGGGATGGTGGAGGGCAAAAGGATGAGCCGACAGTATCAGAAGCAGAGCAAAAAGCGCGTGATAGCTTTGCACAAGGTGATGTCAAAGAAGCAAAGCGCAATATGAAAGATATGTCTTTTGCAGACTTGCAAGACCTTGAGAATGATATTGACGCAATGAATGATCTTGACCAAGAGATCGTGGTGAGTGTACAAGAAGAGGTTGATGCGCGAACAAAGAAGGTTGATGAAGTTGTTGACTACCTTGCAAAGAATGATACTGTGCAGGTGCAAGAGGGTGTATCAGACCGTGTACGTAAAGATGCGTACGCGCAGATCATGTCTAGTGCAGACTTATCACCGCAGATTGAGAGTGTTGCGCTCAAGCTCATTGAGACACGTAAAGAAAATGCGTTAATCGAAGGTGAGAAAGAAGCATTGCAGCTTGAAGCTGGCAAGGGTGGTATTAATGCTCTTATGATTGAAGAGGATGCGCAAAGTCTTGAGGGTGAGATTGACCCTGTTTTTGGTGATGAGTCGCTTGATGTATCAAAGTTTTCACCAGAACAGCAACAAAAGATCGAGGAGATGGTTGCGAAAATAGAAAACAATGAGGTTGAAACAGCTGATGATAGAGAAATAAGCCCACAGGTTGTAGACTATAGCGAAGCTGAGGCGCAAGTTTTCACAGAAATGGAGCAAGCTGAGGCAGGTTCACGTCAGATGACAGAGAATTATGAGAATAATGATCTAAATTTTGAGGCTGTAAAGTCCACATTTCCATCATGGGTATCAGATCACTTGCGCAAAAGGCCACTATTTAACAAAGTGATGGAGATGTACAGGAATGGTGAAACCCCAAAAGAGGGCTCAGTGCTACAGATAGAGCTATTGGCAGAGATAAAAAAAGAAATCATATCGCGTGCTGAGGTTGCATCATTGAAGCCCCGGGAAGAAATACAAGAGAACGTGACGGATGCGCCGGTGGGGAGTGTTGAGCAGTCAGATGTTGCAGCGAAAGATACTTATAGTGCCGCGGATGTAGACTTTGGTTTGCCAAGCGATGAAGTTAGAAAAGGTGATAACAAAGCGAAGAATGAGGTTTTAGAGTCTAATATTAAGCAAGGCAATGAAGTAAAGAAGCAGACCGCTCAGAGCGTGGAAACATTGCCGGCAAATGTTGATATTGCCACTGAGTCAAAAGTAGTTGGCCCTAAGCGTATTGCACCAGACCGCATATCACAACAGCAGATGACACCAGAGGCAGGAATACAAGCAGTCAAGCAAGAGTTTGACGATGTCTTGGCATTTATCGAAAAGGCAGAGAAAAGAGAAGGTGGCGCACGGTTTATACAGGGAAGCAAAGGCTTTTTTAATAGCATGGAGAGGATTGAAAAAGCGCTCAATAGCGGTGAGGATGTTAGCGCAAGCTCACAGCAGTATTATGATAAAAACTTGCCAGACATGAAAAATGTCGAGATGACAAACATGATTGTTGAGAATAGTGGTAAAAAGAAAATGGACTTTGCTTTTGAGGGAAGTACAAGGAAAAGAAAAACACAGTTTGGTACACATAAAGATGCTTTTGTTGCGAAGGTAAAAGAGGAAGGCTTTGCAGAGAAGGTATACAAGCAGCGTGTAAAGAAGGATATATCAAAAGGTTACAAGTACCCTGAGGAAGTTGTTGCATACGACAAGTCTTTTTCTACAGCAGTAAACTCACGTGAGCGGTACGAAAAGGGGCTTGCTACGTCTTTTGGTGTTGATGATGCAAGGATTATCACAGACCCGGACGGACGGACAAACATTGGAATGAAGCGACAAGATGGAGAACCTTTAACGAAAAAGCAAGTTGATGAAATAGCTGATGGCGTTGTAGAGTTTTCCAAAGCTCTTAATCTTGATATGGAAAGACTTGGTGCTGATAAGCGTTGGGTGCTTGTGCATTTGAATGGCAAAAATCCATTTTTGATGAATGGTGTCGCAGGGCTATATAGAAAGACAGATGATGGTATAAGTGTTTCAGTTGGTGGCACTGAGAGCTTTAAGGGCAAGAAAGATGGCAAGATGGTTGTTGAGAAAGTGAACACAATTATGGCACATGAGCTTGGCCACATGCTTGATTATGAAGTTGACACAATGTTGTTTGACAACTACCGATTGAAAGAGTTTGCTCGCAGCATGAATAATTACAGTGACATGATAAACACCTCAGCAAGAAGGAAATACTACGCATCTAAGGTGGAAGTGACAGCGCGCATGATTGAGCAGTACGTAGCGATCAGTCGTGGTCAAACAGCATATTTCACGCGATCTGCTTATTGGAGCAAGGAAGTTTTTGAAAAACAAATTAAGCCGATGGTTGAAGCAGGTATTGCCAACCGTTTTTCAGAGTACAGCACACTACCAAAAGAACAGATGCAGCGCAAGGCTGATGAGTTTAATACCGTCATCACGAATGAACAGGCCAGAGAGCAATTTAAACGCTTTGGTTTTGCTAAGGGTGTGACACTTGAGAGCGCAAGAGAGGTTGCCGGGGGCAAGGCTTTTGGTTCATATTTTGATGCGATTGTGAAATTTCAAGATAACCCACGTGCAACGACAGTGCCACATGAGATGTTTCATGCTTTCCATGATCTAGTTGCTACAGAGCAAGAGCGCAATGATGCGTATGATCTTATTTCAAAAGAGATGCCGGAAGAAGTTGCAGCATACAAAAAGAAGCACGGTGTAAGCGATAATGTCGCGCGCGAGGAGGTGCTTGCTGAGGAATTTGCAAAGCACTTTGTTAAGAACATTGAGCCAAAGTCTAAGCTAGAACAACACCTCACATGGCTTGTCACGAAGCTCAGAGAGGTATTTACACCATTTAAAGTGTCAGAAGTTGATGCGCTATTTAATCGTGTGCTATCACCGGCAAATGCGCTCAAGATAAAAAAGGATATTAAAAGTGTTCTTGGTACTGAGGTGTATGAGAATAAGTCTGATGAGCTAACACTTGAGGACTCTATCGAAATATTAAAATCGAAGTACCCAGATGGTGTTAAGATGTATCATCAAACAAGTGAGGATGTTGCCGAGAAAATCTTAAAAGATGGATTTAAGGGTGACATGAACGAGGAAGTGTATTTTACAGCAGTTGAGTTTGATAAGAATAGAGCTACAGGCGGAGGCAATAGCGCTGTTTTAGAAATGACTTTGTTGCCAGACCATTATGAGTTTATATCACCAGATGTAGGCTCAGGACTATATGATGGCGATGGAGACGATGCAAGACTTAATGCAATGTTACTTGATGGCATCGAAGGCCAAGATGTTACGATGCATGATTATGAGGCAAATAAAATGCCGATACGCAGATACTCTAAAGAGGACATAGCAGCCAGTATTCAGTATCAGAAAAAAGATGTTGAGACTATCACTAAGGCTCAGAAGATTGCATCATATGGAAAAGAGCTTGCAGGATTGCGAGAGTCTTTGAAGGATGCGCGTAAGAAGGGTGACTCTAAAAAAGTTGCTAGTCTACGTAAAAAGATCAAAGCGCTTGAGCCTACAAAGAAGTCGATGGACACACGTATTCTTATTAAAGCGCATGAGATTATAGCAGCCAAGGAAGCAGCACGCCGGGAGCAAAAAAAGACACAGGAGAAACAGGAGCAGAAAGAGCGTGTATTGAGTCGTTTGGATGAGCTCAGAGATAAGATGAAAGAGGCTGTGAGTGATGCCAAGGAGAAAAAGGATGAGAAGATTGAGGACATGCGTATTGAGCGTGACGAGATAAAAGAAGTGAAGAAAATTGTTACTGATTATGCGGATGAGCGGCTATCTGATTTCCCGGAGCAAAAGAAGCGATTGCTTGCAACAGTGAGAAATGCTACAAATGCCAAGGACATTGAGGTTGCACGCACATTTATTGACCGATTGCAGAGTGAGGCACAGGTGCGTCACCTTAAAGGTAAGATCAAAAAGAACTTGAAAAAAACACAAGTAAAGACGCAGGGTGGTAAGCCAGTTGGCAAGTTTACCCCGGAGATACAAAACGTGCTCGATAAGATGCGCGATCTTTCACGTATGACAAACGAGGCAATGGAAGATTTAGTGATAAAAAATATTGACAGTGCAGACCAAGGTGTTATTTCTGATGACAAAGTTTTTGAGAATAAGTTTATCACAGCTATCTTGAGTAAAGACCCAGAGAAGCTATCAAGTCTCTTGACAGGTATTGAGGGCTTGATACATGATGGACGATCTACAAACAAGTTTTTCAAAGAGATATTTGATCAAGGGGCAATGGCACGTAACGAGGAGATTGTCAATGTTATTACAGGTGGCGATGGTATTGTTGATGACTCTACAGCAGAGAAGCGCTTGGATTGGAAGCAGAGAGCGAGGAGAGGCGCGATCAGCTCATTTAAGACATTTACTGGATGGGACAACTTGCTAGACATATTGTCATTTTACGACAAAGGCTCAGACCCGAAAAAGAGTTTTCTTAATCAGGAGTTTGATATGTTGGCTGCTAAGAACGAACAGAAAAAAAGTACCGCAGAAGCATTGAGAAAAGTGCAAGATATATTTACAGAGGTTTATGGTCTCGATCAGAAAGAAGCGATGCAAAAACATGCGGAGGATGCTATTGAGTTAGACCTTGGCACTTTTGAAAATGCCTATGGAAAAAAGTTTGAGATAAAGATGTCTCGCGCAGAATTACGCAAGAGATACATGGAGATGCAAGACCCATCCCTACAGGAGACATTTTTTGTTTCAATGGGCTATACAGACGAAATGGTTGATGCGATCAAAGGTGTCCTTAGCACACAAGATAAGATTTTTGTGCAGAAACAACTTGACTTCTACCGCGACTATCATGGACGCGTGAACGAGGTGTACAAAGATATGTATGGTGTTGAACTACCATTTAATGAGTTTTATAGTCCTATTGCACGTAGGGATGTTGAAAGTGACCAACTTGCAACGATAACAGCATTTTTGGATGAGCAATCAATGCGTCAAAGCATAGCCAAGGGCTCATTGAAAAGCCGTGTTGGCAGTAAGAAGCCATTGCGCGATGCCTCAGATATGGGTGTGCTTATGCAGCATGTAGCTGAGATGGAGCACTTTATCGCTTTTGCTGATACAAGCAAAAAGCTCAATTCTACTTTCAGTAATGCAGATGTGCGCAAGGCAATTAAGCAAAATTTTGGTGATGGAATACTTAAATCACTTGACCATCAAATCAGTGGCATCATACAAGGTGGAGTGAGTAGCAAACAGAATATTGCGAAACTTGATATGGTGCGTATTAACTTTTCACGTGCCGTGCTTGCGGTAAAGCCGGCCATTGCTATCAAACAGCTTACTTCTTTCCCGGCATATGCTGAGAGCATACCAACTGTGGACTTCATTAAGAACTATGCAGATTTTTGGAAAGACCCTGTAAACAACTACAAAACACTGAAAGAGAGCTCAGTGCTCTTACAAGAACGTGGCTCAAACATGGAGCGCGATATTAAAGATGCGATGAACTCAGACGAATTTGCCAAGTGGTCTGGTAGCCAAACATTTCTTAATAAGCTGATGCTCAATATCAAAATTGGAGATGAGGGCGCTATTGTCATGGGCGGTTGGTCTGTATACAAGTATCATCTTGACCAAGGAAAGACACAAGAGGAAGCGATATATGAATTTGAAAAGGCAACAGAGCAAACACAACAGTCCGGTGATATAACAGAGCAGTCTTTTTGGCAGAGCTCAAATTCAGTCTCAAAGCTGCTTACATCATTTTTGTCATCACCAAATCAGTATTTCAGAAAAGAAGTTGATGCGGTACGTAACATCATTGCGAAGCGTGGAGACCCAAAGCAACATGCTAAAACAATATTTATTTATCACATTTTACTACCAAACATTTTTCAATTTGTTGCAAATGGTTTTGATTGGGAAAAAGAAGGGCAGATGCGCGCAAGCCTCTTGGGCTCAATGAATGGAATATTTTTGGTTGGTACTGGTCTTGATAGTATTATCAGAACAGCAATGGGACAAAAAGACTTTGGTAATGAAATGGCAGTGTATGGTGCAGTCGATGATATTACAGATATGGTAAGGCTGGTAAACGACAAAGACATTACGGAAGCTGACATTTGGAAGGCGTTAGGTGGCGCAGGAGGAACGATTGGAAATGTAACAGGATTGCCGGCTGAGACACTTGTTGACCAAACAGAGAGTATTGTAAAAACAGTACGCGAGGGAGACCCAGAATATCTATGGCAGATGATGGGTTGGTCATCATATATTGCAAAGCGTAAGGTGCAAGATGATTAGACATTGACAGAAAATGACGTGTGGTGTATGTTATAATGTTCTCAGAAATAACATACACCATATGAAAGGTTTGCTAAAAGAAATTGCTTACGACATGAAATCGAATTGGATTTTTAGTGGTAAGACTAGAGCTATGACGGCAGAGGAAAAAATGATGCTGATAATGATTTTTAGCTCATTTATTGCAGGAGGAGTATTTGCGCATACAGCATTTTAATCTGATATGAGTGATACACAAACAACAATATTAGTGGTGCTACTGATATGGTCTGTACTGCTTTCATTGGTTTACGGAGTATATCATTGGAGATTTAAACGCAGGGATGGAGATGCAATTACATTGTGGCATGGGGTATCTTTAGCTGCTTTGCTGTATTTCCTCATTTTTGCAGTTGATGGCGAGCACTCAATATTTGTAGGTCTTTACTGTGTTCTCTTAGGATTGGTGATGGTTCTAAAAAATGAGCATCACGCAAGCGTATCATTGAAAATGCTAGTCGGTTTTGTTTTCATTTCAAATGCAATAGCATTGTATGGGGGGTATATCACTGGATAATAGATATAAAAAACAGCTATATAAGGCTGTTTTTTGTTTTGCAAAAATAAGAAATAATGCTATAATTCTAGTAATTGAATAGCGAAGTCTCCGCCTTATAGAGACCGTTGCTGACACCCGAAAAACAAGCAACCAAACAAAGTATCTCCGGATGCAAGGTTTGGTTGCTTTTTTTTATTTCTAAAAAATATATATGCAGATTTCTATAACAACAAGTCCACAGTCTTTGGAGACTATCTTGAGCGGTGACGGTACAAAACTAGGTGAGTTTTTGAACACGCTTGGCGCAAAAGGTGGTGGCGTAAATGGTGCTACGCCAAGCATTGTCTTACAGGCTGATAGTGAGCTTTATTTTGAATCTGGCATTGATGCAAATGGTAATGCTGTAGATGCAAATGCTACAGGTTCTATAAAAGTTGCTGCCGGAGCAACTGTAGAAATTGATATACATGAGTCCATCAACTGGCGAACAATATCATTTATTGCTCCATCGAATACAACCGCGAGACTACAAATTGCATAAATTATTTATATGGGAATACGGATATTAAACCTTGGTAGTAGTGAAGCTGGTGCAAAGCCATACGTAACAGTTGGCAACTTTGGTGCGGATTACACAAATTTACAAGACGCATTAAACACTGGCAAAGACATAGCTCTCATAAGTGATCTCACACTTACAACCCCAGCTTTACTTAAATTTTCAAATCAAGCGATTTTTAACTTTGGAAGATCAAGCAAGATTTTATGGGATGCGGCATTGTTTGACACACCTATTATCAATGGTTCAGACCCTTATACACCACTATCTAACTTAGTACTCGACAATGTTGTTGTAGAAAATACAAACGCTACACACATGGGCGTTGGTTTTAAGTTGGAAGGCTTGGCACACTCGAAGTTTAATAATTGTGATGCGCGAAATGTTATTGGTGGATTTCTGGTGGATGGCAAAAAACTTGACACATATTACAACGAGATAACAAATCCACTAGTTGATGCTGATGGAGTGGGTAGCTACGGAATCAAATTTAAAGATGTTGCTAATGATATGCGCGTTATTGGTACGCGTATCAAGCCGGCAAATATTACAGCCGGCTCTGGTACTACAGAGGGAGTTGTGATTGAAGCATCACACTCTATTTCATTGATAAATGTAAATGTAGAAGCGCACGCAAAGACTGGCATACATATTAAAGATGACTCTTTTGATATAAATATTTTCTCACCATATCTTGAGCTCAATGACCAAGGTATCAAGGTTGGGAAAAATACACGCTCAATCAATGTCTTTGGTGGCTTTATTGCAGCCTCTTACGACGCAGGAAATGGTAAACAAAACATTGTTGATGAGGGTTGTCTATCACTCAGCCTTTTTAATGTCGATGTCCAATACAAGACTGTTTCAAAAGTATATGAAGCAGAAAACAAGTTGCTAGGTAATCTGCAAATAAATGGCGATCAAGAGAATGATGCGAATTGGTCTACACCGGCCTCTGGCGACATCAATGAGCAAAGCACTGAAGAAGTATATCAAGGCTCACACTCACGCAAGTTGTACTCACAAAACAACACATACGCAAATCAGATGTATATGTCACCGGCTTTCTCTGTTACAAGCGGAAAGGTTTATGAGGTATTTATGCGTGTAAAGACAACATCTGGCACACTATTTTTCTCAAGTAATGCAGCACGGCTATCTACATCAGGCAGCTTTCCAACTGACCCAGAATGGCAAGAGCTACGAGTAGAGGTTACAGCGTCAAGTACTGGCGTGGAATATTTTAGGTTTAGAAGTAGTAGTGCGTCTGAGTCATGTACCGCATACATTGATGACATAAAAATACGAGAGGTTACAGAAAATGACATGAAAAAACCATTTAACGCAAATGATGATGGGTCGCTAACATTTCACGAAATACCAACATCTGCTACAGGATTAGACCCCGACACACTATATAGCGATGGTGGAACTTTAAAGCTCAGCTAATAAACTAGCAAAAAATTATGAGTGAAAAATTGGTCGATCTACTTGTCAGATACTTTGAAGAGTCAGACAAGAAGGATGAAGCAGTGGAGAGTATTGAGAAGCGAGTAATTAAGCTAGAAGAGGATATGTCAACATTTCAAGGGTTAAAATCAGAAACTATTGTAGGACAGACCGGACAAAACATTGTGCCGGAAGCCCCTACTGGCCTTACTGTAGAGGTTATCAGTGACACTCAGAGCAGTTTGGCATGGAGCAATACAGATGATGGCTCAAATTCTAGTGGTGTTTTGATTGAGCGTAGGTCTGGTTATGATGATTTTTCTGTGATTGCGGAGGTATCAAATAATGTTGAGAGCTATACTGATACATTGCTTGCAGCAGGAACGTCATACATATACCGTGTGCGCGCAAAGAACGCTACCGGTAATTCTGGCTATACAGATGAGGCAGTTATTACAACAACAACGCCACCATTTAATCCACCATATGAGCTTACGGCAGCAAATATTGGCTCAGAAAATGAACTTGCACTCACGTGGAAGAATGAAGCACTTGGTGTTACAAGCTATCACCTTGAGAGAAAAGCCGGCGCAGGAAGTTTTGAGGAGGTATTTACTACTACAGATGCTGTTACAGCAGTTGGCTACAGCTACACAGACCAAGGATTAACTGATGATACAGAGTATACATATCGCCTACGTTCAAAGAATGACGGCGGATATTCTGAGTACACTGATGAGATTTCAGCAACTACTACACTTGCGGTATCTGGTGAAACAGTCCCGGGTACATCATCTGGCAGTGAGTTTGGCTACACAAACAACCCAACGATTACTCGCGACATTTTTGAAAATTGTCTTATTGTTGAAGTTTACTCACGTGATGTTGATGCGGTTACAGGCGCAACAGTTGACGCAACACCCCTTGTGGAGCTTGTGCGAGAGCATACAGCAAATCAAGCTGGTGTAATTATTTTTGGATTGCTTAATCCACCACAAGGAGCTGATAAGGTTATCAGTGTTGAAGCATCTGATTACAAGCTATTTAATATATCAGCAGAGACATTTGATAAAGTGTCATCTTTTGGAGTGACAAACTCAGATGCTAATTATGGAGCGAGTCCGTCCTTAAGTCTTACAACATCTAAGGATGACTCAGTGATTGTACACGCGGTAAACGTGCAGGAGGATAGAGAAATTTCTACAACCGATGGAATTGAAACATACAACAAGACGAACCCGGATGCGAACCTTGGACAGTCGAGCGCAGCATATAAGGCAGTTGCAACAACAGGTGCTAACACATTGTCATGGTCATTTACAGGTGACTCAAATTGGGTTATGGCAGCAGTTGAGCTACGGTCTACAGGGGCAGAGGTAGCACCAAGCGCGCCAACAGCGCTTTCTATCTCAAGTGTTGGTACGAACTTTGCAAGTCTTTCTTGGGAGAGAAATACAGAAAGTAACTTTAAGATTGAAAGAAAAATTGGTACAGGTTCTTTCGTTGAGATTGATAGTATCATTGTCGCAGGGAGCGCGAGCACGGCGACATATACAGACAGTAATTTAGACCCGGGCGTTCTCTATACATACAGAATTAAATCTTACAATTCAGTAGGTGAAAGCGCATACTCAAATGAGGAGGGTGACACAACAGCAGAACAGGGTGTAGAGACAACATACACACCGGCAGATAACTTCCTAGCAATGGTTTCCGCAGAGCTTGGACGTTTTCGTGCATGGGCTGGCAGTCCGGACGTGAGGCTTTATCTTGGTGAATGGGGTATACCGCGAGACCGTGGAGACATTGAGAAGTGGATTGGTGTTGCTAACTGTATTGCACTACGGTGTAAGGCAGATAATATTGGTTGGACGTATTGGAGCAACAGCCATCTTTGGAATAATGAACAGGGAGCAAGCTACAATCTATCTACACATGAGGTGAAGAATGGTGCAGCAGGTGGTAATTGGACACCAACAGCGATAGCAGCAGCACTTGATACGAACCTTGGAGATAGGGATGTACCATTTACAGGTAACGCTTATGCAGGACAAGAGTTTGTTTCAGTTAATACGCTTGCATCTAAAGCGCCACTGGCAAGCGACTTTAAGTTTTTTCGAGAAAAGGGTGCTACGGTTCAGCGATATGCGATTGGTGAAAACAATCAGAATGTCAACATATGGAATGTAAACACTGACTCTTTTGGAACATTTGAGGGTGAAAGTCTTATCTTACATGTAGAAAGAGTGCTTAATGAGGCACAGAAAGATGGCACTAAGATCATCCTTGACTATCTACATCCCGGCACAGGCGGTGGCAACTACGCAAAGATTGGTGGTAATACACTTGCAACAACACAGGGCTACAACGACTACATTAAATACATGACGGCACTTTGCAATCATGGGTTTAATGATGCGAATGGAAACTACGTACAACTGAAAAATCACCCAGCTCTTTTCATGCTTGATATATGCAATGAGCCATCACAAGTTGACTCAAACGAATGGGAAACAATCTCACAAAACATTGTCAATGTATTGCGTGGTAGCACGATTGGTTACACAGGCGACATCACAGTGCCACTTGGCAATTACTCTGGTGTACAGGACTTGAACTTTAGGCATGGTGGGGGCCCTTGGATAAATGACCCACTTGGAGGAAACCACATTGTGTATCAAGGTCATTATTACCCGGAGAAGTCACACATTGGAAATTTTGCAGGACGCACATATCAGCAAGAAGTAAATGACGCATCCGGATTTGCAGGACAAGGATCTTTCACATACACCGGCGGCTCTGGTGGTGGCGGTGGATTGCCAACATGTGGAGTTATCACTTCTGAAAATGCACTGGAAGCGCGAGCAATGCGTGTTGCGAAAGAATGGGTTGATTGGCTCAATGGTAAAAAAGGTTTGATTGGCGAGTTTGGTGTACCGTGGGCTTTTGCGAACACCCCCTTTGAAGGTAAGGACAATGATATACCACCGGCAGATCGTGCAAAGTGGATTAGAATGACCAACAAAGTATTTGCTATATGGAATAACTGGAAGATTGAAGCGACACTATGGGCGACAGGTGAATTTTGGGGCTCATACGCATACTCTATCCATGATGACTCAGGAAGTTTTGTCACGCCACGTTGGAATGAAGAGCCATTTATTGAGACAAACAACCCATACGGAAATGAAGCTAACGTCACAACGCTAGATTATTTGCGAGGCTCTAACACGGCAGGCGCAGAGTTTGGTTTTGCACCAGATGGCCCGAGCTCAGTACATAGTGCAAACAACTTTACGAACGAATGGGAGGACAATTATACCTCAGATAAAAACCGCTATCCATCACAGGCTCTTTTGCAATTTCACTATGACAGAGGTTTAACATTTATACGTGTACCGGTACGACTTGAGAAGTTTTACACATCACAAACAGATACAACTTTTGAGCCACTAGAAATGAATAGGCTAAAGGACGTACTAACCTTTGCACAAAATGTGAGCCCAAGTGTGCGTGTACTTGTGGACATCCACAACTATGGTGCATTTATTACAGGTGCAACACCACCTTTTGCAACGCAGCGCCTTGGCCAAGGTTGGACACAGGCAAATTGTAATGCGCAAATTCTTAATATTGTAAATGAAATTAAGGGCTACACATGTTTTCATGGTATCGACATTATGAATGAGCCATCGCAGGTATTTCCCAACACTGGACAATCTGCTTTGCAGCAAGGTCAAACATGGGAGGGCATGAGCACATCTATCGTCAACCACTTACGCAACAACAGCTACACAGGATTGATCTATGTACCTACAGCACAGTGGTCTGGAGCGTACAGCGCCCCGGAGCATCACCCGAATGGCCCGTGGATTGATGACGACAATATTGTATGGGAGTCACACCAATACTTTGATAAAAATAACGATGGCATCACAAATGATGATGAGACGTTTGATGCGATGGCTGCGCACTATGACGATGAGCCACAATTCACTTATGAAATTACGCGTGAGAATTGTCAAATTGACGGAGTACAAGGTGGCAATGGTAGCGGTGATACTGGTACAGGTGGTGCAGTAGTTGCCGGCACGGATGGTAATACACCAGATATTTTGCACATTGATTTCACAAAGAAGTCTCAGAAGGCGTATGGTCAAATTTCTGGTCAAGAGATGGCTGCTTACAGCCCTCACGGTGCTGACTACACACCTAACGGCACACAGGATTGCGCGATTGTTGCAGACCCACAGGAGGGCAATGTACTTGAGTGTAGGTTGATACCATCATCAGGCGGCTCTAACCATATTCTTGCGCCGTGGTTTATTGGTGGCTCACATAAAGAAGTGTGGACATCGTACAAATTTAAGTTTATGCCGGGGTTTGAATACTCACGTGGCGGTAAGCTACCCGGCCCGGGCGGTGGAGACACACCAACAGGAGGTGCTACACCGGGGCAAGGTATGACGGCGCGCATGATGTGGAAAGCAAATACAGATGGCAGCGACAAACAGATTAAGTTGTACATGTATCATCTCAATCAGCCTAATTACTGGGGTGAGTACTTTGATACTGGTGTATATGTTGAGCCAGACAAATGGACAACCATTACACACCATCTCAATGTAGGTACACCGGGCAATAATGATGGCTCACTTGTTATTTATATCAATGGAGTCAAGAAAATTGATCTACAAAATCACCAATTTATTGCATCTGGTAGCGACTGGGATGTTACTGAAATGACATTGAGCACATTTTACGGTGGCGGTGATAGCTCATGGAGTCCATCAAAGACTACATACCTACGCTTTGCACAATTCAAAGTAGGTACAGATGGCAATAAGATAGACTTTTAATCTCTAATATATACATATGGAATTAACACCAGAGTCAACAGCAATGTTCATGCTTGGGTTCTCGTTTCTTACAGGAACAGTAGCCCCAAAGATCGTTGGGCTTATCGTACACAAGTACAAAATCAATGAGTCAGATGCACGCTTTGCAGTGGCCGTTACATTTTCAGTGGTGATTGGTGCACTCATTGCGGTGGTTACACACGGCGTATCACTGACATTTGCGAGTTTGCAGGACATCATTGCAAGTGCGACATCAGTATTCACAGTCTCACAGATCGTGTATCAAAAATGGATGAAGTCTGATAAGAACGATGCAAAGTTTATGCCGATT
>Ga0209187_1000809_pt1 | contig 45510 bp, 37 predicted proteins | sample BantaG_FD_187430 | JGI IMG/M metagenome (GOLD analysis project Ga0209187, IMG submission 187430) | Marine algal microbial communities from Bantry Bay, Ireland - BantryBay_4 metaG (SPAdes) (version 2) | ecosystem: Host-associated > Algae > Red algae > Unclassified | place: Bantry Bay, Ireland...
CTCGTTTTTTGACTTCATCCTCCCTGGCTGGAGCCAAAAAATGAGGAAGAGTAGGCTGAAAAGGCTGAGCGATTAAACTTTAAATTAATTATGGCCTAGCACTTATCCGTCTGTTGCTTGTAAAGTTAAGGCTCTTTTCAATACAAATACTCCACCCCGAGCTGACAAAAGTCAGACGACATAGCTCCTATTAGAGACAAATATTATTTATACCTTAGTACAGTGTACTTAGTACAGTGTACTTAGCTTTTCTCAAAATCGGAAAAAGTGATATTGCAACTAAATAAACTATGTTAAAGAGTACTTTACTTATTGGCGGTGCAACTTATGCTGTACTCGGCATTTTAGCCATCGTATTTTACAAGGAACGAATGGCTTTTCTCGACTCCAGTTTTATTCTGTTTTCTATTTTAAAAGAGGGTAATTTCGCCATTCAGGTAAATCGATTTGGCGCCTGCCTCACTCAAATATTTCCTTTAGCTGGATCTAAGCTGGGACTTTCGTTAAACAACATAATGAAAGTTTACTCACTAGGGTTTATCGTTTATTATTTCAGCCTTTTCTACGTTTGTGTTGGCGTATTCAAAAAATACCGTTTCGGCCTTTGTCTGCTTTTATTCAACGTACTGATGGTCGCACATACCTTTTATTGGGTTATGAACGAATTCATACAAGGTATCGCATTGATGATTGTGTTTTTCGCATTTCTTTCCCGGATGGATGAGACCAATTTAAAAGATAAGAGTTGGTACTTTCTTGTAAAAATACTTTCTCTTCTTACCCTTGCATTTATTCATCCTTTACTGATCATCCCTTTCGCTTTTGCTACCGTTTATTTTTATTATTTTAGGCATATTGAACGAAAATCATTGATCAACAGTTCCATTATTTTTCTTGTATTTGTTGTCACAAAAAACATTTTCTTTAGATCTGCTTACGATTCTTCAGCCATGGGAGGCCTTAAAAATTTCCTTTCCTTATTCCCGAATTACTTCAGCATAGAGTCTAACAAAATGTTTTTGACTTATCTGATTTATGATTACTATCTACTGATTCCTCTTCTGGGGATTATCATTTATTATTTTGTTAAGCAAAAACTAAAATACCCTTTATACTTTATTCCAGCATCCTTTATTGGCTATCTGTTTTTGATCAATGTTTCCTTCAAAGATGGTCCTGATCAATTTTATATTGAGAGTTTGTATTTGCCCTTGAGCTTGTTTTTGATTATTCCCTTTGTGTTTGAGATTATCCCTAAACTCAAACTAAATCAAGCGATTGTTGGCCTATCATTTACCTGTCTGATCAGAGTGCTACATATATATGGTAGCCATCAACCATACAGCAACAGAGTAAGTTATCTCAATTCCATTCTTGACAAAACGGCAAATAACCCCAATAAAAAAATGATTCTGGCTACTAAAAATATGGCGATGGATACGCTGATGATGAGTTGGGGAAGCCCCTATGAATTCTGGTTACTCTCTACCATAAACACCGGTGAGTCACGCTCTATTTTAATTATTGAGACCCCCTCAAAATACAACTGGGCGCTTGGGCAAAAAGATGAATTCATTACGGACTGGGGACTTTTTAAATACGATCAGCTACCCAATAAGTATTTTAACTTTCGGGATACCAGCCAATACCAGATTAAGCATTAACCTCCTTTCTTTTTCTCTTTTCATTATATTTGCCTTGTATGAATACCTTTGAATTTTATTTTAATTTTGGTTTCGACCACATTCTCGACATGGATGCAAAAGATCATATTGCATTCCTGGTAGCTCTATGTGCCATATACCAACTGGGAGAATGGAAAAAGGTTTTGATACTCGTCACGGCTTTTACCATTGGGCATTCTGTCACATTAGGGCTGGCAGCGATGGATTTGCTTCAAGTCAATAAAGCGCTGATCGAGCTCCTGATTCCCGTTACTATATTAATGACCAGCTTGTACAATGTCTTGAAAAAAGATATCGCTGAGGCAAAATCCCTCTTTGGGCGTCACCTCAATATCAATTACGCTTTTGCACTGACCTTCGGTTTCATACACGGAATGGGCTTTTCCAACACCCTCAAATCCATGCTCATGCCGGGGGAAGAAAACCAATTGGTCAAACAACTACTGGCTTTCAACATTGGAGTGGAAGTAGGACAACTAATTATCGTTGCTGTCATATTATTTTTAGCTTATATAGCGTTAAATCTATTGAAAATACGCCACCGCGCATGGAATCTGTTTATTTCGGGCGCAGCTGCGGGAATTTCCGTAATTTTGATACTGGAACAGCTTTAGAAGTTTTTGCTATAGTTGTTGCAACTCTTAAGCGCTGATCTTGGTTGGATGTTGGATGTTTTTTTTGCGATGCCAGCTAAAGCTGACCGCAAAGGATGTTGGTTCTGCTGGCCGTGACTAACATACAACCAAATTTCACAAACTGAGACGCTGAACAGTTAGTGTATAATAAAACATAAAATGATTTTATCCTTATTAACATTTTTCCTAAGCTTATGCACCAGCCCCACTGAAGTGGTGCCTGCGCACGAATTCCACATTAGCAAATGCCAGATCGAATACAGCGAACCAGACTCCGCACTTCAAATTACTTTGCATCTCTTTATTGATGACCTGGAGGATGCCTTACGCAAACAGGGTAAGGATAAACTATTCATAGCTACAGAAAAAGAGGATGAACAGGCAGAAGCATATCTGTTTGAATATTTACAACACCGATTGGAGTTGGACGTCAATAATAAAAAAACAAGCTACACCTTTATTGGAAAAGAACCTTCTGAAGACTTACAGGCGATTTGGTGTTACCTTGAAATCCCAAACTTAAAAAGTATAACCGACCTATCCGTCAGCAATACCATACTCCTTGAAATTTTTGAAGATCAAAAAAACATAGTTAGTGTGGTTGGTCCAAATAAGAAACAGGGTTATTTTCTTTTTCAACAAGGGAGTAGTGCTGAAAGTATTCAATTTTAAGGAGTGAAGGGTTGAATGACTTTGAAGTTCTTTAAAAAAGAAATAAAAACAAAACAACTTGAATCAACTTTTCAAAAAAATTTTCATCTTACCCATCCGATTCTATCAGGTTGCTATCTCTCCTTTACTCGGTCCCAAGTGTCGTTTCAAACCGACTTGCTCTTACTATATGGTTCAGGCCATCAATGAATGGGGCGTCTTCAAAGGTATTTGGCTGGGGCTAAAACGAATTTTTAAATGTCATCCCTGGGGGCCACACGGACATGATCCCGTTCCCAAAAATCCTAAAAACAAATAATCTATTCACTCTGATTTTTCAAACAATACCAATCAAAACATTCCTTTGGCAAATTTCGTGGTCAATAATAAAATACGAAACTTTCACCAAAGAATCATAAAAAATTTCAACATGTTACGACGACCGAGGAGAAACAGAAGTTCCGCAGCCATTCGCGGAATGATTAGAGAAACGCATCTGACAACCGATCATTTGATTTACCCTTTTTTCATTGTAGATGGAAAAAATATTTCGGAAGAAATTCATTCATTACCCGGCAACTTTCGCTGGTCACTGGACCGCCTACTTCCGGAAATGGAAGCTTGTGTCAAGCTGGGGCTAAAAACATTTATTCTTTTTCCCGGTGTTGCCGAACAGTTGAAAAACAAAACAGGCACCTACGGATACGCGAAAAATAACTTCTACCTAAAAGCAGCTACTGAAATAAAAAAGCGCTTTCCACAAATATGCCTCATCAGCGATGTAGCAATGGACCCCTACAGCTCAGATGGTCATGATGGCCTGGTAGCTGAGGGAAAAATACTTAACGATGAGACGCTGCCCATTCTGGCTAAAATGTCAGTTGCTCAGGCAGCAGCAGGTTTTGATTTACTAGGCCCTTCTGACATGATGGATGGCCGCATTGGCTGGCTACGTGAAGCATTGGATGAAGAAGGCTTTACTGAAACTGGGATCATGGCTTACACCGCAAAATATGCTTCTGCCTTTTACGGTCCGTTTCGTGATGCGTTGGATAGCGCGCCAAAAGATGAAGCTGGTATTCCAAAAGATAAAAAGACCTATCAAATGGATCCCGCCAATAAAAAAGAAGCATTGATTGAAGCAGAATTGGATTTGACAGAAGGCGCTGACTTTCTAATGGTCAAACCTGCTTTACATTATCTTGATGTGATTCATTTGTTGAAAGAAAATTTCGAATTGCCAATTGCAGCATATCATGTGAGTGGTGAGTGTGCGATGCTTACTGCTGCTTGTCAGAATGGTTGGTTGGAATTTGATAAGGCGATGCCGGAGGCTTTATTGAGCATTCATCGGGCTGGTGCAGATGCTATTATTACTTACTTTGCTAAGGATTATGCGGAGTTGGTGCGTGGATGATTTTACCACATAGTTCGCGGAGTATTTTCACATAGGGCATGGAAATTAAAAAGAAAAATGGTGCTGCAATCATACGATCGCAGCACCATTAGCCTATTTTAAAAGGCACATAAACAAGTTACGCATTTCCTTTTTTGATACAAAAATTAGACGGGAATTACTGAAGAGTCACCTCTTTCTCTTCTACCATCTTACGGATATTAATCAAAGCATATCGCATTCTTCCCAAAGCTGTATTGATGCTTACTCGGGTAAGTTGAGAAATTTCTTTGAAACTCATATCTGCATAGTGGCGAAGAATCACGACTTCACGTTGCTCCGGAGGAAGCATATCCACTAATCGACGAATCTTGTCGTGCGTTTGGCTGCGGATGATGGTTTGTTCCGCATTGTCTTCCTTTACAGGAAGTACGTCAAAGATGTCAAAGGTCTCTGTTGGAGATACCTTAGGTCGGCGCTTGTTTCTGCGGAAATAATCTACACACATGTTGTAGCTAATTCGCATGGCCCACTGCACAAATTTGCCTTCGTGGTTGTATTTACCCTGTCGTAGGGTATCAATAATCTTAATGAAAACTTCCTGGAAAATATCCTCGGCTAGTGCCGTGTCTTTCACAAACAGATAGATTGATGTGTAAATCTTTTGCTTATGTCTTTTCAGTAGTTCTTCAAAAGCCTTCTCGTTTCCGTCGAGGTATTGTACGATCAATTGTTGATCGTTAAGCGTTGTAACTTGCATAACTGTCCTATTTTTTTTACTTAGTCTTAAAAAAATACTTTAGTGTAGAAGTTTGACGCTTATAGATTTTAGCTTTTAAAGTGAAAAAATTTGATTTGTGAACTGAATTATAAATACAATGTCTGACTATTTATCTTCAAAATCAAGTCCAATTTACAACAAGTCCTCTCTTGTAGTATGAATTTAACGGATATTAACATAAAATTAACGGCTAAGTTAAGGAACTCCCCAAAGTCTTAAAACTCTCTTATTTCCTTGTGTGACAGCGGCTTTATAGATGGTGATTTCTCTTAAAAAAGACGTATTTTTGGCCTTTGGTCAGGATTTTTTAGGAGAAATATTTCTTTACATAATAAATTAAAGTTTATGTACAGAGCATTTGTATGGAGCCTGACTGGCACCAGACAGGCCCAACGGTTCTTTTAAAAAAAGCTTTCGTCTGCCCAAAGCTTGACTAAACAGAACATTAATAGACTTAGAGAAACCGCATAAACACACTTAAATATGCCCGCGAAGAAAGCAACAGCAACAGCCAAACGCAAAAAATTAGAAAAACTAACAGACAAGAATACCATCCGAATCAAAGGAGCCAGAGGAAATAACCTAAAAAATGTCTCTCTTTCTATTCCTAAGCATAAGCTGGTCGTCGTGACCGGAGTTTCCGGATCAGGTAAATCATCTATTACTATGGACACCCTTTATGCAGAAGGACAACGTAGATATGTGGAAAGCCTTTCTTCTTATGCCCGTCAGTTTCTGATGCGTATGAAGAAACCGGATGTGGATTATATTAAAGGCATTTGCCCGGCTATTGCTATTGAGCAAAAGACCAGCACTAGTAACGCCAGATCAACCGTGGGTTCCCTTACAGAAATTTATGATTACTTCCGTTTGCTATTTGCCCGGATCGGCAAAACCTACTCCCCTATTTCCGGTAAACCGGTAAAAAGGCATGAAGTCAGCGACGTTGTCAAATTTATAATGAGCAATAAAGAAGGCAGCAAAGTGCAGCTTTTTATTCCCATCCAAAATAAGTACGAACGAAAATTAGAACATGAGCTCAAGCACCTCCTCCAAAAAGGATACACACGTATCTGGTACAAAAAGGAGATGCAGCGAATTGAAGAGGTGCTGGAAAGCAAATCAAAGGACTTGGTAAAAAATGTAACGGAACTCGTAAAAAAAGACATCCGCGTTTTGATTGACCGAACCGTTGTCAGGAAAAAGGATGATGAAAATACAAAACGAATTGCTGACTCCGTACAAACGGCTTTCAACGAAAGTGAAGGATCCTGTATCATAGATGTGATTGATGGAAAAATGCAATCATTCAACAATCGCTTCGAACTGGATGGCATGGAATTTTTGGACCCAAGTCCACAACTTTTTAATTACAACAATCCTTATGGTGCCTGCCGACAATGTGAGGGCTATGGTCGCACCATGGGAATAGACGAAGCAAAAGTAATTCCTAATTCGACCAAGTCGGTTTTTGAAGGAGCCGTTGCCTGTTGGAAAGGTGAAAAATCCGGAAAGTGGCTTCAACGCTTTTTGAAGCAAGCACACAAATTTGATTTTCCGGTACACCGCCCCTGGCAAGACCTGAGTCGCAAGGAACAAAAGTTGATGTGGTCTGGCAATGAACATTTCAATGGCATTCAGGATTACTTTGATGAGCTGGAAGAGAAGACTTATAAAATTCAAAACAGAGTGATGCTGGCGCGCTACCGTGGCCGTACCATTTGCAATGTATGTGATGGCGGTCGCTTGCGCGAAGAAGCCACCTACGTTAAAATTGACGGAAAAAATATTCCAGACCTGGTACTCATCCCTATTGATGAGTTGCTCCCGTTTTTTGAAAAAATAAAACTTAGCGAACACGATCAAACCATTTCTAAGCGAATCATTTTAGAAATAAATAATCGCTTGAAATTTATGTGTAAGGTTGGTTTAGGTTACCTAAATATCAACCGGATTTCTTCTACCCTGAGTGGTGGGGAGACACAACGTATCAACCTTACCCGAACACTGGGATCCAACCTTACCAGTTCTATGTACTTGCTGGATGAACCCAGCGTTGGTTTGCATCCACGCGACACCAATCGATTGGTGGAGGTACTAAAGTCCTTGCGTGATCTGGGGAATACGGTGATTGTGGTAGAACACGAAGAGGACGTAATTCGCGCTGCCGATTACCTGATTGACATGGGACCACATGCGGGTATTCACGGAGGTGAAGTCGTTTTTGCCGGACCGTATGAGCAGATTTACGATGATGCTTCTGACAGTCTCACGGCACTTTACATGAGTGGGAAGATGTCTATTCCATTACCGAAAAGGCGACGCAAGTTTACCCGCTCCCTTCATTTGAAAGGCAATCGGCAACACAACCTGAAAAATTTCGATGTAGAATTTCCGCTCAACACACTGACGGTTGTCTCTGGTGTTTCTGGTTCGGGTAAAACGACTTTGGTTAAGCAAATTTTGTATCCTGCTTTGCTGAAAGAGTTAGGTGAATCGTACAATAAGTTGACTGGCATACACGACGAATTGAGTGGTGATTTGAAAACGGTTACTCAAGTAGAAATGATCAACCAAAGTCCGATTGGAAAGTCGTCACGCTCTAATCCGGTCACTTACGTTAAAGCGTATGATGCTATTCGAAAGCTCATGTCGGACCAACAAGCTTCTAAAATCCGAGGTTACAAACCGGGTTACTTTTCATTTAATGTGGAAGGTGGTCGATGCGAAACCTGCAAAGGTGAGGGTGAACAAGTGGTAGAGATGCAGTTTCTGGCTGATGTGCGATTGGAGTGTGAAGATTGCAAAGGCCATCGTTTCCGATCGGAAGTTTTGGAAGTCCGTTACAAGGATAAAAACATTTTTGATATTCTCAATTTAAGTATAGAAGAAGCACTTGAGTTTTTTGCTGACGAGCGGGACATTATCCAAAAAATCCAACCACTCTTTAATGTTGGTTTGGGTTATATTAAACTCGGCCAATCTTCCAGTACCTTGTCTGGTGGTGAAGCGCAGCGGGTAAAACTGGCTTCTTTCCTTGGCAAAGTAAATAGCAGGGAACACATCCTTTTCATCTTTGATGAACCCACTACTGGTTTGCACTTTCATGATATCCAAAAGTTGTTGGATGCCTTGAATGCTTTGGTTGAAAAAGGCCATACGGTGATTGTGGTGGAGCATAACATGGAAGTTATAAAATCTGCGGATTGGGTGATTGACCTTGGGCCAGAGGGAGGAAAAGGTGGTGGCGATTTGTTGTACCAAGGCGTTCCTGAGGGATTGGTGAAGGTTAAGAAATCTTATACCGGGAAGTATTTGAAGGGGAAATTATAGCTTGACTTCGGCTACGCTGCTCCTACGCCAAGGCTTCGGCTCCTAAGAAAGGCTTCGGCGGCACGCGGGCAGTCGAAGCCAAGTCACAAAAAAAGCCCGACCAGAAATAATCTGATCGAGCTTTTTTTTATTTCGGTACTTTGAAAATTACTTTCCAAGCATTCCGCCGATACCTCCCATAAGGTCACCAGCTTTACCTTTAAGTGCATCTGTTGCTGAGTTAGCAGCATCACCGCCACCTCCAAGCATATCACCTACTTTACCCATCATACCACCAGAGTCCATACCGAGAGCGCCCATAATTCCGCTTTCACTTACGTTACCATCAGCATCAGCAGCAGAACCAGAAATTTTGCTCATGATCATTGGTAAAACAGAAGAAGAAACCATGCCGGCCATTCCAGCATCAATGCCTAAACCGCCTGTTAATTTACCGATGAATTTCTGAGCGATTCCCTGGTAAACCATATTTTGCATCATACCTCCTCCGCCACCGGAGAACATACCCATAAGTCCAGACATGTTGCCGCCGCTTACAGCGCCCATCACACCCTCTGTGATACTTTCCTTAGCCATCGGCACTGCTTGTTCAGCTTGTCCTGCGTCTAATCCAGTCTTTTCGGTAATAGTATTTACTACCTGGCCTTTAAGTCCGTTTAAAATGTTGTCTAACATTATTTTTAATTTAGTTGGATGAAAAATTACCTTTTGTTCAAGGTATTAGATACTTCTTTTATTTATACGTTGCTTTGATTCCATGGTCACTATTACCAATAAAGTTGTTTAAAGTTATCTCCTAAAGGCGAACATAAGTGCCTGTCTGGCCGGCCAGAAGGGCTTGATGCTGTGGTCGAAGCTTCCCGTCATTCGACGGGACAGGCTATTTTACTTTTCGTGGCCATCCGCGTGCCGCCGCAGCTTTTCTTAGGAGCCGAAGCCTGGCGTAGGATCTGGCGTAGGAGCAAGCTACGAGACGAAGAATAGCTGAAGATCCAAAGGATCAATGACTTATGTGCAGCCATAGGAAACAACTTCAATAGCAAAAAGTAATGTCCATACGTTTAGTAAAATAAAGTATATTGCTTACTTATTGCTTACTTATTGCTTACTTATTGCTTACTTATTGCTTACTTATTGCTTACTAAGAAACCCAAAAAATGTTCCATTTGTTGTACGAAAAGAGCGATTTTTTTTGCAACTATTCTGCAACTTATTCGATGCGTTCGGGGTGGGATTTGACTGTTGGATATTGAATATATCTTTCGATATCAGTCAAAGGTTGATGGGAGAAAATACTTCGATGACGCTAAGGGATACGGCCTAAACAAAGTTACTTCTTTCTCCTTTTCTTCCGTTTCCAATTCTTTAAGCTTCTGTAGCATTCATCTAATTCCAGCAATACACCAATACTAAAGCGTTCATTATTGAAATAAAATCGTTCATTACCATCTGAGAAATGAGCCTTATTCCCTTCTAAATATATTTTTCCATAGTTCTGACCAACACTTAATCTCACAGAAGTTCGGGAGGCCAAACGAAAAGGTTTTGCACTAATACTTTGCGCACGCTCCAAATCATCTTCAAAGATATTTCCAACAAAATCAAACTTTTTAAAATCAGTACCAATAATCCTCTCGACCAGTTCTACTCCAACTTTTCCATTTTTCCAATGTACCCCTCCCTGAATATAATACAGGTTAAAGTCTACTTCTTTAAACCCTACGATGGAATAGTTTGTGGACAAATGTCCTTTTCCTCCTCCTGCATAGACATCAAAAAGCCACTCATTCGTATCGTCAAAAAAGAAGTTGTTCTTGTTGTTCAGGTACGTTCCCTTGGTTTGTTTTTTCTGGTAGAATCCCACGGCACCATCAGCGAGGTAGCCGAAATAAGCGTTGGTGGTAAATGATGATGATCTACCGCCGGGAGTAAAGGCACCAGATGTAAAATTCCCCCCAGTGTTAGGCGTCGCGATATAGTTGGGTCGAAAGTAATTGGCAATAACCCCCAAATGCTCGACTGGACTATACCCAATTTGAACGCCGTAGGCAAATCGTTCTAGCGGAGCGGGATATGGCCTTGATAATCCGCTGACATAGGTATCGAAATACCCTCCCGTTATTTGTAGCGATCCCTTTTTGTTGGGGCTAACTATTTGGTGGTGGTTGGTTGGAAAAAATATTTTTGCGCAGGAGCTACAAAAAAGCAATATCAGTAAAGTTAGTATGAAAACAATCCTCATTTTTTAGTCAATTTTTCGAGTCATCTCTACTTTCTTATAAAACTCGTTGATATCAATGATCAAACCGATACCACCGATTTTTTCATAAAAATAAAAATCACGCATGTTAGCCGGAAGGTTATTGAAATTCATATCCACGAAGAATTGTGCATGGCGTGGGCCCATTTGCATCCGCAGGGATGAAGACCTAAAGATGTTGGGATTGTCACTGGTCAACTTGTCAACTGCTTCAAAATTTTCATCGGTAATATCACCGACTAAATCTATTTTGGTGTAAACCAAACTCATCAACCGATAGGTGTAGGAAATCTTTACAATTTTCCAATTAAAATGGAGTCCGGCCTGAATAGAGAGTCGGTTGAATTTCAAATTTTGCTCCGCCGTTTTTCCATAGATGGAGTGGAAGTTACCTTTACCGTAGCCTAAGTACAGATCCCCAGTAAGGCCCATTGGCATGAGCAGTTTATTTGAAAAGTCTGCTGTTTTCATTTTGAGGTCGGGGCCGAAATAGCCTCCAACTGCAACTTCCATATAGTTTCCATCGATCTCTTTTGTGAAGGTAGAGAAAATATCATTGGAGCCTTCCAGCAATTCTTTATAACTAAAGTATTTAGCCGCCACACCAACGTGCTTAATCGGACTGTAGCTAACCTGCCCATTATAAAAAGGAGAATCATCAACTGTTGCTGATTTATTGATACTACCAGTCACTTTTAAATCATTTTTTTCTGTTACCGTTAGCAACATATCCTGGTGTGCCTGAAAAGCTGTACTACAACTACTGAGCATCACCACCAAACTGGTGCAGGAGAGCGCCAGAAGAAAACGGGAGTATCTTGAAATCATGGTTAAAATTTTTTACGGGTTAACTGACTGTTGACTTTCCTTTAAACAACTTCAGTGTACGTTAGATGGAAGTCAACGATCAATGCTAAAAAATCAACAGTTCTATAAAAATAGAAAAAGGGGCAAGGGTCTTTTAAACGCCTGCCCCTTTTATGGTTTTTTTATACAAACAATAGGTTATTTATTATGGGTTGAATGGATCACTATATTTAACTGCAGTAGTATATCCTTCATCTGAAGTAGTTTTCAAGAAAGCCAGCAAGGCATCCTTTTCTGCCTGGTCATAACCGAAACCACCTGGTTCCAAACCAAGGTCAAGATTAGGATGAGCTGCGATTCCAGAGCTATAATGCTCAATTACTTCTTCCAAAGTAGCCAGACTACCATCGTGCATGTAAGGAGCACTCAGCGCGATATTTCTAAGCGTTGGTACTTTAAACATCCCCATGTCTTGTGAAGCACCAGTCATTTGACCAATACCGCTATCGACGTAGCTCACTGTCAATCCATTGTTAGAACGAGTTCTTGATGGAGCAGATACGATAGGACTGTGACAACCTGCACAGTCTTGCTGGTAAATTGCTTTACCTACATTTTCCTGATCGGTAAAGTTTGGAAAATCTTGCTGAGCAAGTGAAGTAAGGTTAGAACTACCGTTACTACCATTTGTTTTCATAGAAAGGCCTTGATCAAATCTAGAATCGAAACTTCCCATACTGTTGACAAACTCAGAGATTGCTTCTAATACGTTCTCTTCTGTTACATCAGACGTTCTTCCAAAAGCCGCAGCAAATAAAGGCTCATAGTACGGTTGCTCATTAACACGGCTAACGACTTCATGCATCTCCATACCCATTTCAAGGTCATTGGCAAAAGTAGCCGTGGCTTGTTCAGCTACACTGATGGCTCTGTTGTCCCAAAAGAATGGAATACGACCGAAGCTTTCAGCACCATAGTATTCGCTGAAGCTAAATACAGAACCAAGTGACAAACTATTTCTGGCCGTTTCTCTATCTGCTATACCTCTACTGAAGGCAACATCATCAGAGAATGCAAGTTCTTGCTTGTGACAAGATGCACATGAAATTTCACGATCTTCAGATAAATTCTTATCATAGAAAAGAACACGCCCCAAGGTAGCGACATCTTTGTCGTACATCGTAAATGGAGTGCTGTAATAATCAGGGAAGTCTAATTTGTATTCCATGGGCTCGTCGACTGGAAGAGTCAAATATTGCTGTATTACTTCATGTTGATCCCCATAATATTGATGATCTACAATATTTTTATCTGCTGCGTCCTTTTGACAAGAAGTCATAAAGAGGCCAACAGCGAATAAGGCAAGAGGAAGGGAGAATTTAATCATTTTCATAGCAAAGAATTTTAGTGATAGTTAATGATACAACCTTTTCCTAATATCTTCAAACAATGCACTTTCTTTAACACACAAAGTAGGATACCTGTCAAAAATTGTAAAACACCTTAAAATTGAAGGTTATTGAACCAAAGCGGTCGAAGAAAAAAAACATAAACCTCGAAAGTTTAACTTAAAGCGATCAAGTGCTGGTTTACCTCTCCGTATGTAATATGTAATACGTAGCTGTTTCCGGAATGGTTGGGTCGAGACATCAATTGAATTGCTTTTTTTACCGAATAATTGTCATTACGGTGTAAATATTCAATAGAATCGACTCCCGAACACAAACTTAAGCGTTTTAATTAGGTTTTTTTTACAATAATCTGATAAAAACATCTTTTTATTCATCGAATATCAATTGTGAGGGCCAGGTGTGAAGCTCAGGTGGATCAGAAACGGAGTCGTAATCGGCAAATTTATGTCGTGCGACATAAGTTTGTCGGTTACGGCCCCACCTTTTTAGCCTGCTTAAGGAGACGGGAGTCGGGTCAGCCACCTCATAGCCCCTCCTTTGTTTCAAAATAAAATTAGTTTTTGTTGAGTTTTACCATGTAATATGTAGGAAATTGGCTATATTACCATCTAAGTGTTTCCCAAAAACTCCTTAGTGCGAAATTATATAAGCATTCCTATGACCGATTTTCACTAAAAGAGTTCGATTTACAAGTAGGTCAGGGATTTTATGTCTTTACCTATTTATATCATAGAAAAGCCGGTAGTTCGTAAGGACCACCGGCTTTTAATATTTAAAGCAATAATTCAACAATCCAACTGGTGAGATCTGATTAGATGTTAGATGTTTCTTCGACCAGCCAGAGGCTGGCTTCACAAAATAACATCCAATATCCATCATCATTCCATGCTCAGAGTTATTCACATATCGATCAAGTTGCAAAAATCTGACTAGGGTCTTTAAAGGATTTAAATTCCAATGCGTTTCCGCTAGGGTCTAAGAAGAACATTGTTCCCTGCTCCCCTACTTCGCCTTTAAACCGGATATATGGTTCGATAATAAAATCAATACCCGCTACTTTTAGTTTTTCCGAAAGGTGATTCCAATCCTTCCATTCCAGGATGGCACCAAAATGTTTGATCGGTACTTGCTTACCATCTACTGGGTTTGCGGGAGGTTCAACAATAGTCGCTTCCGTCAAATGAGCACTCAACTGGTGTCCCCAAAAATCAAAATCAATCCAACGCGCTGAGGTACGACCTACTTTACAACCTAATAGTTGTTCGTAAAAACTTCGGGTTTCTTCCAGGCTTTTGACAGGGAAGGCAAGATGAAAGGGTGTCATATTTTTTTGTTGAAGCTGGTTACTATTTGTTGATCAAATTTAGAAGTTGTTTAAAGTTATTATCTCTTTTTAAGCAACTTCAATAAAAAACTAGCTGGTCACCAATGCTTTCTCTTCGCTATATTTTCCATAAACTGCTGATACAATAGGTCCGTTCAGGAATTCCATTGTATCCAGTTGACTTTGCAAAACAACGCCCTTCCAACGGCCAGTCAAAAGAAGTCGGGCCACTTCAGCAAGTGGTGCAGCGGTGGTTGACTGAATGGCACGCAAGGTTTGTGTTCCTACTTTCATAGGAGTCACTGTATATGATTTTTCGATAGCTCTTAACCTGCCATTTTTGTCTTTTCCTGTTACACAGGAATAAACAATCACAACATCATCTTCTACAGATGGAATTTCAGCCAGCATTTTATTTTCCAACACTTCGATCTTGTTGTCCCATTCCGGAACAGCTGCTAAAATATTAGACACCCAATCATAATGACCAGGATGACGCAAGGTTTTATAATCCAGCTCTTTCACTTTTCCGGCTAGTGCCTCCGGCAAATCTGCCGCACCACCAGAAGTCAGATTATCTTCGTAAGTAATGTTGTCAATGATGATCGTTTCTTTTTCAGAAAGCGCTTTGATTTTTGTGATTTTGTAGTTACGAACAGCAATCGCATCTTTGACGTATTCTGTTGCCACTCCGATAGGACTCCAGGTAAAACCATAAAAGTGAGGAGCCACCGCATGACGGGTCAGCGCGCCTACCTTCATTGTTATCTTATCGACTTTCGCTACCCCATTCTCTTTACAGAATTGCTGAAAAAGTTGGTTCGCCAACACATTGATAAATCCAGGAGCTAATCCGGTTTGAAGTACGAAACCTGTATCAGCACCTTCTGCAATTTCCATCACGTCATTGGTTTCCTGTACGTACTCCGTCAGGTTGGCATAATGCAAACCGTGCTCTCTGCACAAACGGGCAATTCGAGGAGCCTGGCTACCTGGCAGGCAGTCCAAAACAACTTCTCCCTTTTTAAAGACTTCGATCATTTCATTACTAGCCCCTTCTTTGGGCATAGCAAAAGGAGTGGCAACGCCTTCGCGTTGTAATCCTTGATGAATCCAGTCTGTAGCAGACTTTGCTGCTTCCCTATACAAGTCCCCCATGAACAGTTCAATATCCAAGTCTTTATTGTTAGCCAAAATAAGACCTACAGCCCGGCCAATTCCACCAGAACCACAAACTATAACTTTTCTCGTTTCAGACATATTTTCAGTAAATTTTAAATAAGGAAGTTGTTTAAACGTTCAATCAGAATGTATTCTGCAAAGTTTATTCCTAATTGATGACTGTTGACCATTGACCTCCCTATATCGTATACGATATAGGGAGGTCAATGGTCAACAGTTAAAAGTCAGTAGTTATTTCCGCAATTTGAGCAATTTTTCAGTTTGGTTGGTTCTTCTGTAGATATCCTCCAAAGCACCGATAACCTTTGTGTCACTGGCTTTCAAAAGCATAGTCGTTTCAAGCGTTTTTTCTGCGCGTTGGATCATCAATGCATATTCCCCGCTTTGTTTGGTGAGGGTTTCTTTTTGATTTGCTTCAAGCATTAAGGCCTTATTATAGTACAAGGCTGCCAGATTATAAGCATAATCAAATGAAGAAGGGGAAATATCAAGTGCTTTGCGGTAAGCTTCTTCGGAATTTTTGAAATATAAGGTCGCATCTCGCTGATGCGTGGCCATAGCTTTATCGTATAATCGGTTCCAGGCAATACCTTTGACAAAATACAGCTTAGCTTGCTGGTCCGGCATTTTATCCAAATGTTCATCTACAAATGTGATCGCCTCCTGGTATTGCTCGTTGGTGCTTAGCCAATGTAGCATGTACATGACGAGCTGGTTAGATCGTGGATATTTGTGCAAACCTTGTTTTAAAAGAGACGCTGCTTCCTTTGTTTTTTTGAGACCGGCCAACATCATAAAGTTGTGAATAAACATTTCCTCCTCGGTGACGCCACACAGGCTGAGTTCCTCATATAAATATTTGGACTCGTTATTTCTGTTGGTCAACTCACCTGTATAGATGGTGAGATAGATGAGCATCGTGTCCATTTCGTAATCCACATTATCTGTTAAATATTTTCCAACAAATTTATCGCAGTTACGTGCCCATCGAAAGTTGAGGTAGGAACGTTCTGCGTCTCCTTTTTCAAAATATTCGAGGGCAACTCTTTTCAGAAAACGGTGTAAACCTCCCAGTTGACGGTAAGACATATCCCGGTAAGTTTGATCCGCTCCAAGACAGGCATTTTGGAATGCAGCGATAGCACCTAACAACATGTAGGAGTTTATCAGATAGTCTTCCATTTGCACATCCTCTGTGTTGGCTTTTTCAAAATACATTTGACTCAACAGCTTGCCTTTGTAATACCATAGCGCTTCTTTATTAACGCTAGCATCCGTCTTCGCCTCTTTCAAGCCAAGACTGATGAGACCGTTTGCCTTATTGTATTGTTTATTAGTGAGGTGCGATTTTACTTGATCAACCAACATATTGCTTTGCGCAAAAGCGACAATAGGTAAAAGCAATATGACTGAGAATAGTAGGTATTTCATCAAGAAAAAATCTGTGTAAATTATATACTTTTGAATTGTAGGCTTGCTCAAAAGCTATGAGCCAGATAGGTAACGCGTAAAAATGATATGCTCAGGGATTATAAGCGTCAACTTTTGTATCGGTTTTTGGCTATAAGTAATGTTAAGTTGACATGTTGTAGTATAAAACCATTACTTACTTATGATACAAATATAACATATTTTAAAAACTGGGAAACATTATCTTAATATTTTTTCAAGATTAAATGACTCATAAGTATACGACCTAATTGAGAGCAGCTCGAATTTCCTCCCAATTCTTCGTTTTATCCGCTGTGACTTGCCTAATAAAGCACTATTTGGGTTTCTGTTTAAACAGTTCCAGCAATCGTTCTGCTGCTTCAAAAGGTGAGGTTTTGCCTTCCATTATACATTTCTCTTCTTTTGCTAATGCTTCTTTCAGTAATGGATGATCAAAAAAGGAAGCGATTAAACCTGATTCTATAGACTGGCGCAGCCAATACTTATCTTGTATTAGGCGATTATTCTGGATCGTTTCTTCTTGTTCGGCATACGCTTCCAAAGCGCCCACCACTTCCGGAATTCCTTTGCCGCTAATGGCGGAACAGGTATACACCTCGGGGCGACTGTCTTTATCTTTCAATGGAAATAGTCGCAGGGCATTGACATAGGATCTTCGGGTCCGTTCTGCCAGTTTTTCGCGATCGCCATCCGACTTATTTACGATGAATAAATCCGCCATTTCCACTACTCCTTTTTTAATACCTTGTAATTCGTCACCAGCACCCGGCAAGAGCAACAAAAGAAACAGATCGGTCATATAATGTACCGAAATTTCCGACTGCCCCACTCCCACTGTTTCTACAAAAACCATATCATAACCTGCTGCTTCACAAAGTCCAATTGTTTCTCTGGTATTGCGCGCCACTCCGCCCAGTGTTCCACCAGAAGGAGATGGCCTGACAAAAGCATTTTCGCTGGCCGACAAAATGTTCATCCGGGTCTTGTCGCCCAAAATACTTCCTTTCGTTACTTGACTACTTGGGTCTATGGTGAGTACCGCAAGCCGATGACCACCCTCAATGAGACTGCTTCCCAGTTTTTCAATGAAAGTGCTTTTCCCAACTCCGGGACTTCCGGTTATACCAATTCGAAAAGAGTTCTGATCACTCCCTGCGCAGCCGGCCATTATCTTCTGAGCCAATTGTCGGTGCTTCTTATTATTGCTTTCGATTAATGTAATTGCCCTACTGAGTATAAACCGGTCACCGGATTTTATACCATTAATGTATTCATCTGCCGTTAGTAGTTGCTTTTTTTTCATTCGTTGTGTTGTGAGGAGTCAGGAGCAGGAGTCGGGAGTCGAGGCTCGCGATCGTATTTCTGACTGCTCGGGAACAAAAGTAATTGATTTGATTGAATTATGAGGAGTCGGGAGTCAGCTACCGGCACCTTTTCGAATATTTTCCACAGCCCCCTATTTATCAGACCGCAGCGATCCCTTAGCGGAAACGATCCCTTTTTAAAAATTAGTTTATCATACTACTTAAATTTATAATATAAGTTGTTACCTTTGCGGAAATTTAAATTCCCTCATATAATCTTCAACTAATTTACAACTGACCCAGCGATTTGCTTGTTCTAATCGTTACACAGTCGTACAAATTAACTTTTATCATATTTTCAATTTAATACAAAAACATTAAGAACGATGAAAAAATTATCTCTTTATGCTTACCTTATGTTGCTTACGATGAGCACATTAATGATGACTTCTTGTGGTGACGATGATTCTTCTGATCCGGAGCCAGAGCCAGAATTAAACATAATTGAATGGGCAGAAGCTAATGGTGATTTCACACTACTACTTGCTGCTGCTGAGAAAGCAGGACTAACGGCTACACTTTCTGACCCAACTAGCCAATTCACTATTTTTGGCCCTAAAGATGAAACTTTCCAGCCATTTCTTGACCTTGCCTTTGGTGACGGTACTGGTGCTGCTGGTACGGGTACGCTTGATAATGTAGACGCTGCTACTGCAGGTGCTCTACTTACTGGTCATGCCTTGTTAGGTCTTCGTACGAGCGACGGTATTACTACTGGCTATACGAGTAGTCTTGGTCGTTTGGAGATGGACCCTGATGGTAACTTTACTGCAAGTATGTACATCAATGCTGATGGAGGTGTTGCTGTAAATGGTGGTGTTGCTGCTACAGGTGGTGCTACAGTTACTGAAGCTGATATAACAACTACTAATGGTATCATTCACGTTGTTGACAACGTAATTGTTCCTGCTAAGGTTCCTACTTTTGTTGCGGTTGATCCTGAATTATCTATGACACTTGAGGCGATTTCAAGAGACGACCTTGGTATTGATGTTGCTGGTACTGCTGGAGGGGACGACCTTCTTACCGTATTTGCTCCAACTAACGCTGCGTGGGAGGCTTACCTGCCAACTACTTCTTATAGCACTATCGCCGAAATTCCTGGTTCGGAGCTGCTGGTTATACTTCTAAAGCATATCCACAGCGGTACGAATAACCGTTCTGCTCAAATTGTTGATGGTACAGTTACATCAATTTCCAATTTAGCTTCTGGTAATCTCACATTTGGTACGGCTAATGGTGTGACTGTTAATGCTGGTGGTGACAATACGGCTACTGTTACTAAAGCTGACATCCAGGCACACAATGGTGTTATCCACAAAATTGATACTGTACTTGACTAATATGCTGGATGCAGGTTGCTAGATGCTTGATGCAGGATAGCAATCGTTGATCTGGTTGAATAGTTCAATCAATTAATAGTCAATCCCGAATCTGCCAGCTGGCGGGTTCGGGATTGCAATTTCAATGGAAATCGTAATGGCAATGTTCCCGCGAGAAATGGGCATTATTGCGATGGCCATTACAATTGAGATGGCCATTGCTACGGCAATAGAATGTCACAAATAAACGTGGCACGTATTTTTCTTAACAAAACTTTCATACTTTTGCAGGAATTTTTAGCTGATCAAAGCCAACATTCTGCCGTCCTCATACGTTTCTTCAAATGTCTAAGGACGCTTTTAAAATTAATTAATCCTTTTATCCATTAACCAGTAGGTTCTGATTATTTTAAACGAAATATATCTTAATCAATACTGAAAAATTAAATCATAGTTAATATGAAAAATCTCTCTTTATTTAAAGTACTATTTTTGGCATTAGCCGTTTTTGCAATTTCTTCTTGTGGAGAAGATGATCCTGCGGATTCCGCTCTATCTCCAACTATTCAGTTTCTTGATGGTGTAGATATTGTATCTGACGATGCAGAAGTGGCTCCTGGTGGAACATTTACTGTAAACATCAGTGCTGGTAAAGGTGACAATCCATTACAAAGCCTTACTATCTATCAGGATGATGTAAAAATTGATGCTACCAGAATTGAATATGGGCATACTTCTCCTGCTCAAAATGCGCAATTGATCACAGGTGCTGATGTTGACGGACTGGACTGGTTTATTACCATTACAGCTCAGGAAGACGAAAGTATTTCTACTTATGACTTTGAGATTACAGACACCGAACAAAATAAGGGTAATGCTATTTTAGATATTACTACTATTACTTCAGTTGCTTCAAACTTTACGGTTAATCACTCTGTCGCGATGGGTTGTTTTATAACTGATGCTCAATTAACTGCAGCCACTAACTTCTGTTTATCTATCGATGCGACAAGAGGTCCTGACGCGGAACTTTCTACCGTTACTGTTTATGAAAACAATGATGTGATTGACGTTAGTCGTTTAGACTGGACTGAAAACCCACTTACTCTTCTAGATGCTGAGACAACTGCTTTCACTGACCTTTCAGTTAACATCGCTTCTCACTCTGTAGGTACGAGTGAATACCGAATGGTGGTTACTGATGCGAATGGTACAGAAATGGAAGCTGGTGTTTTTGTAACTATTGGTGCTCCAACTACACTAATTACTGGTGTACTCTTGAACTCTGCTGGTATGGCTGGAACAGGAGGTTGTGATCTTAACACTGGAGCTGGAACAGGTTCAACTGCTGCAGGAGCTGACATTAAAGATGAAGGTATTGATACTTCTCTTCCTGTAGATGCTAACTGGATTCAAAGAATTTCTGGTACAAACGGTTCTGAAATTCGTTCTGCAAATGATGCGAGCTTCCCAGAAGGATTCAGCTTTGATAACATTGCCATAAAAGATGAAATCATTGGTGCATTTGATACTGCTGATGTTCTTAGTGGAAACGTTACTGCGGTTGTAAACGTTGGTGATGAGTTTGTCGTAAGAAACAGTGCGAGTGAGTACTTCTACATCAAGATCACAAACGTAACTGAAACAGATAACAACAATCTGGATCAGTATGAATTCGATATCAAACAATAATATTTTATAACTGATTTAATTCAGTTTTTTTCAAAGCAGAATTTGGCAGTAGCCGGATTCTGCTTTGTTGTTTCTTCTAGATGCTGGTTGTTAGATGCTGGATCTCTTCTTTCGTAGTGACCGTGATTAGGTATTTGACAATTGCAGGTAGCCACCTTCTTTCTCCATTTCTTGAAAGCGTGCCCAACTCTTCTCTCCAATGTAACGCGTCAAATATTCCAGATAATAAGACCCGGCTGCGGGGTCTACTACCCTGTCCAAATAACTTTCCATTTTGAAAAGATGTTGCAAATTGCGCGCTACTCTTCTAGTAAAATCTGTGGCCGTTTCTTTGGTTGCGTTGGCGGGTAAAATAGTCAGGCGGTTGATGCCACCGATGACTGCGGACATGCCCATGGCGGTGGCGCGAATCATGTTGCTGTATGGGTCGTCTGCGTAAGCAGAGGCAGATAATTTTGCATTGATAAAAGCGGTTCCTTTTATGCCGTAAGCTTGTAGTATTTGAGACCACATAAGTTGGAAGGCGCGGATTTTTGCGATCTCGATTAAGTAACTGTTTCCGACTTCAATGTCGAAGGTCATTTGCTGGTGTATCGTATTTACAGGCAGGTCCATGTTACTTAAGGAAGCCAGGTATTCGGAACCTTTTGCCAGGGTCATGGCCATGGTTTCTATTTGTCCATTGAGGTCCCTTTCGTAAATATTGAAAGAGACATTTAGTGCACTAAAATTGGGAAGTGTAGTAGCTTGTTGGGTCAAGGTTTTGATAGTGCCAAAATTAGTTGGTTCATCTGCTTCGAAAAAATCAGTGGAAAAGCCACCGCGAATTTCGGAGGGATTGGCGCCTTGTGCCTTTATATAGGTAGTCCAATAATTTGCCAGCTCCAACACATTACTTGCATTCATTAACTTGAAGTAAATTGAGATAAAAGTTGGTTCGATGTTTTGCAATAGCTTTTGCAATTCCTCCAATGAGCTGAGGCCTTTCGGCAAAACAAAACAGATGGACGCTACGCCGTTGGTCAGTGCCTGGAGGGCATCTTTATTGGCTTGTGCTAAATCAGCTACATAAATATCTTCTCCGATTTCCCAGTTGTTATTTTCCTTTTGGAAAACCATAGGCCCGACAGCAGCCACGGCATCTTCTCTGTGAAAAAACGGCGGCAATGTCAGGTCTGAAGTGACGGACCAATCGAGTGATTCTATTGGTTTGCCTTTCAGTTCTTTCAGCACCTGGGCTACCCATTCTTCTTTGGATGCTGGCTGGAATTCGTGGAATAGGTTTTTATAATTACTCATGTTTAGTTTTGTTCTTTTTTTGAAATCGTCGGATTAGTTTGGCGCTCGAATTAATTTGGCGCTGTCAGGCGGCCTTATCCGGCGCCAGGCAACACCAAATTTTCCAACCTGTACGTTTGCAAATTAGACTTTTGGTGGTGGATAGAAGGCCTTGTCTGGCGCTCGAGAAACGAAGGGTCGCCTGACAGCGCTAAATTTTTCGTATCTGGTAAATTTATTTTGCCGGGATCAATTTGTCTCGATTATCAGGTCGTTGGTGATCCATCCAAAACTTGTCCTCGATTTATCGGGATAAATTTGGCGGATACGACTTAGATCAATGACTCCTTTTGTCAAATCTTAGTTTGAAATCGCAGCAAGATATTAAGAATTTTAGTTTTTGAGGATTATTGGTTGGAAGACCTTGTGAATGCTGATGAAAGTTACCTCCTATGTTATTCTTATCCTTCGTAAGAGCCGATTTACCCTATTTTAGTCCAATTCTGTAAAATTATCACCTAAAAGCGTGAAGTTCTGGGAATTAAGACAACTTTTTTAAGGCTAAAATGTTTATCTTTGTAGTTGAAACAATTTCTTTAGACTGAATCTAAATAGACTAAAAATTAATGGATAATAAAAAACTAATTTATCTGGATAATAACGCGACTACTCCTACTGATCCACGGGTAGTTGATGCGATGTTGCCCTACTTCTATACACATCCTGGAAATGCGGCGAGCCGTAACCATCCTTTTGGTTGGGCAGCAGAAGAGGCAGTGGACTATTCGCGTGATATGATTGCGAATCTGCTTGGTGTAGACGGGAAGGAAATTATCTTTACTTCTGGTGCTACTGAATCTGACAACCTGGCTTTGAAAGGCGTTTATGAGATGTACCAGCGTAAGGGTAACCACATTATCACTTTGACGACGGAGCACAAAGCGGTTTTAGATTCTTGTAAAAAAATTGAGAAGATGGGTGGCAAGGTCACTTATCTTGAAGTAAATAATGAAGGGCTGGTTGACCTGAAACAATTGGAAGCTGCCATCACGGATAAAACCATTTTGGTTTCTATCATGTGGGCCAACAATGAAACAGGTGTTATCCAACCGATGAAAGAAATTGGTGCGATTTGCGAAAAGCATGGCGTATTATTCATGAGTGATGCTACACAGGCTGTTGGTAAGATTCCGGTCAAGCCAAAAGAAGTGGGCGTTCACCTGATGGCATTTACTGGTCACAAAATGTACGGACCAAAAGGAGTTGGTGTTCTTTTCGTTAACCGAAAGAACCCTCGTGTCAAAGTAACGGCACAGATTGATGGTGGTGGACATGAGCGTGGAATGCGCTCTGGCACCTTGAACGTTCCGGGTATTGTAGGAATTGGTAAAGCCGCAGAAATTGCAAACAACGAAATGGCTGCAGAAGCTGAGCGTTTGAGCAAACTTCGCGACCGATTGGAAGCAGGTTTAATGAAAATGGAAGAAACCTACATTAACGGTAGCGTAGCAAACAGAATGCCTCACGTGACAAATATTTCATTCAAGCACGTAGAAGGAGAAGGACTAATGATGACGTTTAACCAAAACATTGGTGTATCATCTGGCTCTGCTTGTACTTCTGCATCTTTGGAACCATCATACGTACTGATCGCACTTGGACTTGGCGATGACCTGGCACATTCTTCTATCCGATTTAGTCTTGGTCGATTTACCACTGAGGAAGAAATTGATTATGCCATCGAAGCAGTAAGTAAAGGCGTGCAACATATGCGTGACCTTAGCCCGATTTGGGAAATGTATAAAGAGGGTGTTGATTTGGAAAGTATTGAATGGTCGGCTCATTAATTTAAATAAAACTTAGAAAAATAATAATTATGGCATATTCAGAAAAGTTATTAGAACACTTTAAGCATCCAAAAAATGTTGGTACGCTTGACAAAAGTTCCAAGAACGTTGGAACCGGACTTGTGGGTGCACCTGAGTGTGGTGACGTAATGCGTCTTCAAATTGAAGTAGACGACGAAAGTGGCGTTATCAAAGATGCAAAATTTAAGACATTCGGTTGCGGCTCTGCAATTGCGTCTTCTTCATTAGCTACAGAATGGTTGAAAGGAAAAACCATTGATGAAGCTATGTCAATTGACAACATGGCGATTGTAGAAGAGTTGGCTTTGCCTCCTGTAAAGATTCACTGTTCCGTTTTGGCGGAAGATGCAATCAAAGGAGCGATCGAAGATTACAAATCTAAAAACAAGTAAGATCATGTTATTTGTAGCTGATAGTGCAAAATCAAAAGTAGTCGAACTAATGAGTGGCGAAAACCTGAGCGAAGATTACTTCGTTCGCGTTTCTGTCACCAGCGGTGGTTGCTCTGGCTTATCCTACAAAATGGATTTTGACAATGAGGAACAACCCAACGACCAGGTCTTTGAAGACAATGGCGTAAAGGTGGTGACCGACTTGAAAAGTTTCTTGTACCTCTGTAATACTACACTTGAATTTTCCGGTGGTTTGAACGGCAAAGGTTTTTACTTCAACAATCCGAATGCTGCTCGTGAGTGTGGCTGTGGGGAAAGTTTTGCGGTTTAAGGAAATAAGTAAAAAAAACTAGTTGTCCCGAATTTGCTTTGCCAGGTTCGGGATTTCTTATGCGCCCTCTTACGTTGATGGGACACAGATCTAACGGATCGGACAGATTTTTTCCGTGGGACGTGCCCCCCTTTAACGCAACATAAAAGATCGACAAGTACTTTGTGCGAAGCAAAAGGGATTGCTGAGCTAAGACGCCAATTGGATGAGAATGCGAATTAGAATACTTCCCTTTGTCGAAAAACTCGCGATAAAGAGATATTCACATATCTAATTCGCATTCCCGTTCTGATTCAAAACCGTCCCATCCCCTACTACCGTTTCTTAGGCAAAAACAAAGTCTTCTGCATCCCCGGAAATTTATAGGCAATTCCAAAATCAATCGCCTGCCCTACTCCGGCGTCGATTCCAAAATTATCGCTGTAACTTATATTGATAACAAACTTTCTACGGTTTCCGATTTCAAGTCCACCATTCATGATCCAACTTTTCAGAAAACGGTTTTCTCTATTGCTCCAGGTGATAGATGCCTGCGGAGAAAAGTACAGGCTGAAGCGATCTGACAGATGCCAGGAAGTATAAATTGGAATGATGCCCTGATAAGATGCATTGGGACCTATGAAACCTGTAGTACCAAGTCCGAGTCCACTTGCTATGGAAAAGCTACTGATATTCGAACCCAAAATCCGAACTTTCAAATCACCATATACTCCGGCACCGGAACTGAAGTAGGTTCCATAATCAATTCGTTCGGTTAGTCCTTTTCTGCGAGCTACTACAAACAGAGGAGTAAGGACTGTTTTGTCTTCCATAGAATCACGGCGAACTTCAACAGATTGATAGCTGGTGCCGATTAGCCAGGCACGCTCTCCCATTGGTGTGATACGCGCATTTTCGTAACCGGGGAGGGTGACGCAACTATTCAGGGTCAACAGGAGTGCTGAGTGGAAGATGAATGTTATGAGTCGTGTTTTAACTTTCAATTTTTATACTTTTAACTGTAGAACAGGAGTAGGGTCATAAACTGCAAATTTATAATGTGCTACATTTATTTGCCAGATTCTGGCTGCTACTTACGAATCCTTTAATCACACAACTGCCGCCGTTGAGGACCTATGTCTTAGGTGATAACCCGACAACCAGCATTTACCAAAGGCGACTACATTCGCTTTGTTTTTTGCTGCTTCTGAAATTATTTTTTGGGCGTTAGCCATGTATTCTTTTAGGTTGTTGAACACTGGCTTATGTTGGACGATGGCTATTTTTGTGGACATTTTTTCGGACTTTTGACTGTTGACCTTTGGCTTACTGCTGACATAGGGCTCTCTCTAGTCTCTTTGCTTCGCGAAGAGCTTCCCGGTCCTTTATTAGGTGACGGAAGAACGCATGACAATTCGGTGCAAGAGGCGCGGGAAAAAGCGTTTGACATAAACAGCTAAGGTTTCTTTTCCTCCGACAAGGACTTCAAATTTTTCGCGCTTCATCGCTCGTACTATTTTGGCCGCACAAACTTCGGCAGGCATGCCTGCTCCGGTGGCCTCATCCATTTTTTGTTGAGCAGAACCATCCGCTACTAGTGCATTTACAGAAATATTGGTTTGAATAAAACCGGGGCAGATGATCGTTACTTTTATGTTATCCTTTTCGTGTTCCATTCGTAGTGCATCAAAGAAACCATGCAGCGCATGCTTAGCACCACAGTAACCGGAGCGCAATGGAGACGCAAACTTTCCCATTAGACTGGTCACGACTGCATAGTGTCCGCTTTCTTGTTTTACGAAAGTAGGTAAGAGTGCTTTGGTCAATGCAACCGTACCAAGATAATCAATGTCTACTAATTTTTGGTATACTTCGAAATCGGTGTCGATGATCAGTGACCGCTGGCTGATGCCGCCATTGTTGATGAGTGCATCTATTTGACCGAAATGATTAAGTGCTGTTTGCGCCTTCTCTTCCATCTCTTCGTGATTGGCAAGATCTAGTGGCAGTACTAAAACATCTGCTGGTTTTGCGCCACAACTTTGTTTGACTTTTTGTAGTTCTGCCACTCTTCTTGATGAAAGGATTAAGCGACTTCCTTCTTTTGCGAATTGCTCAGCGAGGGCTTTTCCTATTCCTGATGAGGCTCCTGTTATCCAGACTACTTTGTTGTTGAAATTTGCCATGTTTGATTTTAATCTTCTTTGTTACTTTTGAGACCGCCTTCAGCTGTCAGAGCGCTTCGCTGTCAGACTTCCCGCGATCGCAGGCTCCGCATTAGTGGGCAGTCTGACAGCGCAACGATCTGACAATCCCGATTTATATCGGAATGACCTGACAGCCGAAGGCGATCTGATAGCGCAGCGGTCTTATTTATTGAACGTAAAGGTACGGCCATTTTCCCGAATAAGGATAAGCTGCTTCAAAGAAAAAAGGTGCATGGCAAAAGCATAAGGCACAAAGAAACCCGGGATCCAAACAAAGGGAAAGTAGGCTACTATTTCATTGGAAGGTTCATTCATAAAAACGCGAAAGGTGCTAGGTGCAGAAAGGAAAGCGATAACGACTATGTTTACGAGAAGTGCTAATCCAAAGACGTTCCAGATGATAGCTTCGAAACGACGATAATGGTTTTTTCGAAAAAAAATACCTCCAGCAAGCAAAGCTGTGAGTCCAACGACGATGTCATAGTTAAAACCTTCGAAGGTCATTTGAAACGGGATAACCTTTCCCAAAAATCCCAGCCATAAAATAATTTCAACTACAATTCGAAACGATTGTATGTAGACCAACCAGGCTGGCGGAATTGTTTTAAGGAATCGGCCAAATGGTTTTGAAAAGAGTAAAAAGATAGTGAGCACTACAGATGGGAAAATAGCAAAAAATATCCGAGGGGGTACGACATCAAAATTTTGAAAGAAGCCGAAGCCAGCGGAAAGGCCAATTATACTCAACCATAAAAACAAACCGAGCACGATGTACCAACTTATTTTTCGACTTTTGGTTTCTGACTTTCCGTAGTCGACCAGTCCTTTGTAAAACCCTAGCTGTGTAATCCAAAGCATGGCAACGACCAGCAGTATGATTAGGGTTTGGGTCAAAGGGAGGTAGAGGGTTGACATAGTTTTGATTGAGAGGAGGTTGGAAGTGGGAAGCGCCATCTAACGTGAACACATTGACGGGCAGCTTCCGACTTCCCACCAAATTAATACTCCAATAAGCCCTTAATTGCAGCTGCTACTTTTTCAGCAGATGGAATCATTGTTTCTTCCAACACGGAATTCAACGGAATGGCTGGCATATTTTCAGAACCGATGGTACGTACCGGAGCGTCCAGACTTTCAAAACAGTTTTCCTGAACACGCGCAGCTATGCTTTGCGCAAATGTATTATTGACTGGCTCTTCTGTAATCACCAGACATTTGTTGTGGCGACGCGTCGCTGCGTAAATCGCTTCTTCGTCAAGCGGGTATAAGGTTCGTAAATCAATAATTTCTATTTGGCCCGGAAAATCTTTAGCGGCATTTAATGCCCAATGAACGCCCATTCCATATGCGATGACAGCTAGGGTATTTCCATCTTTTATTTTATTCACATCGGCTTCCAGTGCGGTTCTTGCTTTTCCGAAAGGGATAACGTAATCTTCATCTGGTTCAATGGTACGTGCCGCTTCTGTACCCGGCACTTTTGACCAATACAAACCTTTGTGTTCTAAAATCACAACAGGGTTTGGATCCAGATAGGCTGACTTCATTAGTCCTTTCAAGTCGGCACCGTTACTGGGGTAAGCAATTTTAATTCCGCGGATATTGCAAACCACCGATTCGACACTTGACGAGTGATAAGGTCCGCCACTTCCGTATGCACCAATCGGGACTCGCAGAATCATACTTACCGGCCATTTTCCATTGGTGAGATAACAGGATCGGCTTACTTCTGTAAACAACTGATTCAGCCCCGGCCAGATATAATCAGCAAATTGCACTTCCACAATTGGCTTCAAACCAACGGCTGACATCCCGACGGTGCTCCCTACAATAAACGCTTCCTGAATGGGTGTATTAAAAACGCGGTCGTTGCCAAATGTTTGCGCAAGCGTTGCTGCTTCACGAAACACACCACCGAGGCGATGTCCTACATCCTGACCGTAGAGCAGGCATTCTTTGTGCTTGGCCATTAATTCCTTAACGGCAAATAAGGCACAATCTACCATCACCGTTGCTTCTTTGTCGGCGGGTTCGCGTTTGCCTTTTTCTTCGATCACCGGAGTTGGTGCGAAGTCGTGTGTAAATAAATCTTCTGGTTTTGGGTCTTCCGCTTTCAATGCTTTTTTCAGGTCAGCTTCCACCAGTTCTTTTGTTTCTTTTTCTATTTTTGAGATTGCTTTTTTGGTGACACCTTCTTCCAGCAACTGGTTTACCAAACGCGGGTAAGGATCTCTCGATTTATGTTCTTCCAAATCATCCCGGTACCATTCCATTCGAACACCAGAAGTGTGGTGATTTAGTAATGGTACTTTTGCATGAATCAAAAATGGACGACGTTCTTTTCTTATTTTGTGAAGTACCTCTTGTACGGTTGCATAGGACTCTGCGAAGTCAGCTCCATTTATTGTTCTTACCTCAATACCATGAAAACCTTGAATAAACCCCGTTGCATCTTGTGCGCGAATTTCATCTGCAGATGCCGAAATATCCCATTCATTATCCTGCACCAAATACAAAATTGGCAACTGACGTAGTGCCGCCATTTGGAAAGCTTCAGACACTTCACCTTCTGTAATACAGGCATCTCCCAATGAGCAAACGGCCACTGGCCTATCTTTTAATTTGGCATCAGCCAAACCTTGTTGTTCTTTGTATTGAAGTCCCATTGCGATTCCTGTTGTTGGAATAGCTTGCATTCCCGTTGCAGAAGATTGATGTGGAATTTTTGGTTTGTCATCGTCACGCAAACTCGGATGGCTGTAGTAGGTTCGACCTGCTGAAAATGGATCTTCTTTTTTAGCTAAAAGCTGTAGCATCAATTCATAAGGTGTCATTCCTATGGCAACCAACATCGCATCATCCCGATAGTAAGCCGACAGATAATCCTGTGGTTTGAGTTGCATGCCCAACGCTAACTGAATGGCCTCATGTCCACGGGAATTGGCGTGTACATATTTTGCGACAAGCTTAAAATTTGCTTCATAGACCTCTGCCATAGACTTACAAGTGGCCATTAAGCGGAAGGCTTCCAATAATTTAGCTTTCGAAATTTTTGACTCCGTCTTCAACATTTGTAAGGTATTAATTTTGATTTTTTGACAATCTTCCCGATTAAAGCGTAGCTAATTAGAGTAGCCATGGGTTTGGGTAACCAGCTTAGAAATCGAGTCAGAGTAAGGTACGAAATTATCGGCCAATGGAAGTGATTTTTAGTGGTGGATTTGCGCTTGAAGCTAAATTATTTGCGACTGTTGAGGCGGAATTTGGCTGGATGTTAGATGTTGTAAGGGTTGTATTTCCAGTTGTCGCGAACTTTGTTGTAGCTGGCGATTGCTTTTTGTTTGGTGGTTGTATGAAGTTTAGTTAGTTCGGTAGCTAATGACTTTATGTCGGGGTGGTCGGAGTTGATGATGGTGGTAGCGGATTTGAAATTTTGCATGAAGATGAACCTGCTAGGTGACAGAATTATTTGAATGTTTGAACGCGGTTTTACCACATAGCTCATGGAGTGCTTTCACATAGATCATGGAGGCTCTATTTTTTATCTGAAGCGCGCAAAGAAGAAAAACGTCATTTGCCTCCAAGCACTATGTGAAATTCCTCTGTGTCCTACTTTATGGTAATTTTTCAACTCTCATGTCTTAGAACTAAGCGACATATTTAATTCCATAATTTTGGGCATAGCCTTCTACTACATCCAAAAGTTTTTTGGACGATTTGTCGCTGGCGAAGTGACCGTCCAGGATATTGTGGTCTACTTCATCATTGAGTCGGACGAAATCAAAATCGTCGATGAGTTCGAAATCGAGGATGAAATCTTTTTCTGTTCCGATTAGGCGAAGTTCTTCGTTTTCCACTTCAATTTTGTCCAGGGATTTCCAGGGCCAGACTTGTACGAAATAATCGTCGTAAGAGAAGGATTCATCATCAAGGTAGATCGATGGATTGCCATGCATAACAACTTGTACCAGGTAGTAAAAAAGCAGTATCGCAGTCATGATAGTGCTAAAGCTAATTAGCGTTTCTGTCAGGTAGACATAGACCATGCACAGTAGGGATATGACAATTCCTTGTATCAGGAAATTATTTTGGAATTCGCTTTTTCTGATGAGGCGAATTACGTTGTTGTTTTCTTTGACTTTATAATAGAAAATCTGCTTTAATACCAAAAAGCCTGTGAACGTAAAGAGATACAACTGGGAGGCTGTTTTAAATACGGCCGAGAACATTGGCATTTCGCCAAAGCCGGGAAGAACTAAACCACACACTCCTACAATAAGGAACAACCAAAAAATGAAATTCAACTTCTGATTCATAAAGATCTTTTTTAAAGATGTTATTTGAAACTACTTATAGGTTTCAAGTAACTCTAACATAACGGGAATCCCGACAATAGAAACGTGTCGAGCCCAAAAATAGTTTATTACTTTTTACCTGAGTTGAATAACTAGTGAGTTATTGCTTTGAAATGATTTGACGAAAATACGATGTTCTTTTTGAAAATCAAATGGTATGGAGATTTTTTTTGATGTTGAGAAGAATTTTGCTCGACTAGTATCTCCCGCACAAGCAATTAAATAGCGGTTATACCTAGGTATTGAAAGATATTTATTTCGTAAATCACTTCTCATACTTGCGAATATCGCTAAAAATATCTAAATTTTTTGTGTTACATAGACTTGATCAAGCCTCTTTCATTTAATGAAACGTAATCAAGTAGAAGAAATAAAAAGAGAGCTCATTTGGGTTCTCTTTTTTATTTAAATAAGTTCATTCTATTCCAGTCATCTAACTCCGATTCTTAAAAGCAGCAATCGCATTCACGGTAAAATCAGAAAGCACCAACTTGCCGCTCATAGCAGCTCTTTCGCTTAAAAGCTCATCCCAATGGCTGGCATCTTGCCAAAAGGCTTCTTTTAGTAGGCGCATGGCTTCTGGATTTGACTTGACTAGTTTTTCGGCCAGCGTCTGGATGCCGGCCTCCATGGCTATTGCGTCATCGAAGACTTGTGCGTAGAGGCCTTTGTCTTTTGCCCAGTCTGCGGAATACCATTCGGTGGCATTAATTGCCATTTGCGACATGGCGGAAACACCAATTTTTCTTTCTACTGCGGGACCAACTACGAAGGGGCCGATACCGATGGCCAGCTCACTCAATTTTGCGGAAGCAAACTTAGTGGCATAACAATAATCAACGGCTGATGCTAGTCCTACTCCACCGCCTACTGCCTTGCCTTGTACGCTTCCGATGATGAACTTGGGGCATTTGCGACAAGCATTAATCACATTGGCAAAACCCATGAAGAAACGATAGCCTGCCTCTACATTTTGGATAGAAGTCAGCTCGTCAAAGGAGGCACCTGCGCAGAAGGTTCGTTCGCCGGCGCTTTTTAGGATAATGACTTTGGCGGCGTCATTGGTTCCGGCAGTGGTGATGGCTTCTGCCAATTTTGCTAATAGTTTTCCGGGGAGTGAGTTGTGTGAGGGGTGGTAGAATGTGATGGTGGCGATTCCGTTGTTAAGTTTGGTTTCTACGGAGCCTTGTAGCTTTTTGTCTTCCATTTTTTACTTTTTATTACCTGATTTTTGAATCTTGATGGATGTTAGATGTTGGATGTTTGTCCCGACCAGCTAAAGCTGGCGTGACGGATACATTCGACTTCGCTGCTCCTCCGCTAAAGCTTCGGCGGCACGCGGGCAGCACAAGTGTTGGTGCTCGTCTACCGATGAAGCCTTATTGTTTGGTCTTCTTGTTTAGATTCACGTTTACTAAATTATAAAAGTTGTAACTGTTCAGCCCGCTTTGTTCAGCCCGCTCTTGAGCACTGAGGACATTTGAGTTTGCGCTTGACACTTGCACTTGCACTTGCACTTGCACTTGCACTTGCACTTGCACTTGCACTTGAACTTGCACTTGAACTTGAACTTGAACTTGAACTTGCACTTGACACTTGCACTTGCACTTGCACTTGCACTTGCACTTGCACTTGCACTTGCACTTGCACTTGCACTTGCACTTGCACTTGAATTTGAATTTGAATTTGAATTTGAATTTTTAAAAGTACAAGCTCAAGTATCAAGTGCAAGCTCAAATCCCCGCTATCGTACATGACACTGAACGTTTACTAAAAATTTTATTAAACGTGACGACGAGGTTAACGGTTTTTTAATCTTCCTGATTCAATTTTTTCACCATGGTGAGAATAGTAGCGATCGCTACGGTCTCTCCGGTTTCATCGTATACATCTACGAGGAAGCGAACGATGCCTTTTGCAATATCTTCTGGTTCGCGTTTTTCCTGGTCTATTTTTTCTTTGACGGTTAGTCGAACTCCGATGGTCATTCCCGGATAAACGGGTTTGGTAAAGCGGCATTCGTCAACTCCGTAGTTTAAAAGTACGGGCCCTTTTTTTGGATCTACAAATAAACCCGCTGCTTTAGACAAAACGAAATATCCGTGTGCTACACGTTGTTCGAAGATGGTGCCTTCCAGTGAAGTTTCATCCATGTGTGCATAGAAGTTGTCACCACTGACATTGGCGAAGTTGCTGATATCAGATTCGGTGACGGTGTGTTTGGCAGTGACCACTGTTTCACCAACTTCCAGTTCTTCGAAGTGCTTTCGGAAAACGTGGACTGGTTTTTCAGTTTGTCGAGCGCCGATTTGGAAAACGTTGGTCACGGCTGTCACCATCGTTGGATGTCCTTGTACGGCGGTGCGTTGCATGTAATGTTTCACCCCTCGCATGCCCCCCATGCCCTGTACTTTCTTTTGCACAAGCTTCGTTCAACACCTGAATACGACCATGGTGTGTTGCCGCACCTAAAACATAATCACGAGCTGTTTTTTCGTTTGCTGTAACAATGGTACTCACCAGTGAGCCCATTCCGAGATTGGCTAAGTCGATAGCGTCTTCAATATTTTTATACGGGATAATGGTACTCACCGGGCCGAAAGCTTCTATGTTGTGTACCTCCATGTGCTTTCGTGGTTTTGATTGCACCATCAAGGTTGGTGACATAAAGGCACCATCTTTTTTATTGGCTCCGGTTACTTTGAAGCGACCGGATTTTCCGTAAACGATTTCAGCGTTTTTAGAAATTTCGGCGATGCGTTCTTTTACTTCCTCTACTTGTACTTTTCCGGCAAGTGCGCCCATACGAACTCCTTTCACTTGTGGGTCACCTATCACAGTGCCAGCTAATTGTTTGCTTAGAGCAGCTTGTACATCGTCTACCATTTTTTTAGGCACAATGATCCGACGGATGGCGGTACATTTTTGGCCACATTTGGTGACCATCTCTCTGCGCACTTCTTTGACAAACAAATCAAATTCTGCGGTGCCCGGAACTGCATCAGGACCAAGTACGGCACAGTTTAAAGAATCTGCTTCCATATTAAATGGTACCGCTTCAGAAATAATCCGGGGATGTGCTTTTAGCATTTGCCCGGTAGAGGCAGAACCGGTAAAGGTCACGATGTCCTGTGATTCAACGTGGTCGAGAATTCCGCGAGCTGATCCACAAATTAATTGGATGGCACCTTTCGGTAAAATTTTCGATTTGATGATTTCGCGTACGACGGCTTCGGTTAGGAAAGAAGTGATGGTAGCTGGTTTTACGATGGCAGGTACACCGGCTAATAAGTTGACTGCTACTTTTTCCAACATTCCCCATACCGGGAAGTTAAATGCGTTTATATGAACGGCAACACCACGTTTGGGTACCATGATATGGTGACCAATGAAAGTTCCTCCTTTTGAGAGGTTTGCCATTTCACCATCAACGTAATATGATTCGTTTGGAAATTTTTTGCGCAAGCTGGCATAAGCGAAAAGCGTACCGATACCGCCGTCAATGTCGACCCAGCTATCTGATTTGGTGGCACCTGTCCAGTAAGAAATGGGGTAAAATTGTTCGCGGCATTTATGAAGGTAGAGCGCGAGCTTTTTAATCATTCGACCTCTTTCGTGAAAGGTCATTTTGCGTAAAGCAGGATTTCCTACTTCGCGACCGTATTGCATCATTTCACCAAAATCGAGACCGGAGCTAGTGGCTGTGGCTACTGTTTCGCCAGTAATGGCATTAAATAGTGGGGCTCCTTCGCCTTTTCCGGCTACCCATTTGCCGAGTGCGTAATTTTTAAGTTTCATACTAATCCAGATTTATATGCTTGGACAAAATTAAGTTATCGTTTAGTGTTAACCCAATTTTGACTACCTGCTTATCGCTTCAAAAAATATTGTTGGCAAATATAATGATCTGTTGGTAAATAAGCGAGTTAAAGGAGAAGAGAGTAAGCGACTATTTGATGAAGTTGTTTAATGCGCCTCAGCTCGGCAATCACTGGCCGTTCCGGCGAAGTGCTTACCGATCTTTGAGGCGCGTGGATTTTTCCTGCGCCTCAGCTCGGCAATTTAATTTCTTCTATAATATTGCGATTCCATTTGCTCCATTTGTCGATATCGGGAATGAAGAGGGCGGAGTGGTTGGGACCTTCTATTTTGAAGCCGACGGTTTCGGAGTACTCGTCACGGTGCGGGACGAGGAAAGGAGTGACCCTTATGTTTTGTTGGAGCTGGATGGTGGAATCTGCTTTTAGGTTTTGGAGACTAATGTTTTCGAGACTTACGAGTTGGCTCCAGGTCCTTTTCTTCATCCTACTAAGAAAGAAAAGAGGAAGGCTCGGAAGAAAGCTCGGCTGAAGAGGAAGTTTTAATGTAAAACCGCAAAACCGTAAAATGTAAAAGTTTTCCCACTAATGTAAAACAACCTAAGAGCTACATTAGTGGGAGACTTCGGTCTTCGATCTCCTAACATATACTACCGCTTTATCGCATATTTTTCAAATTACGTAAGGTCGAAATAATACCTGCATGGCTAACTTTTTGCTGAAATGTAGCCGCTTCCTGTTTTGTATTGAAGGGGCCTAAGACAGAGTTGTATTTAGGTAAACCATCCACTTCACTGACACTAACCATTACTCGTTTACCAAAAGAAGCCTGAAGTTTGTCGATAGCTTTGAGTACATTTCGATCTTTGCTTAGACTTCCCATTTCAATTCCCCAGCCTGTTGTGGGCAATGGTTTTAATTTTAGTTCGTACAAGCCGTCTCCGGTTCCATCAGACATAGAAGTTAAATGAGCAGAAGGATCTTTCATACGGATAGCCTCCTGTACGGCCTTATCTGCGTTGACACGACCGTGTCCAAAACGGATGGAATGGCCATTGGTGTAGGAATTTTTATTTCCAATTTTATCAGCTGTTCGTTCTAAAATGCTTTTGACTTCAAGTCCGGTTAAATCAGGATTTGCCGAAAGGATCAAAGCACAAACACCTGCCACTAAAGGTGTAGAAGCAGAGGTACCTTCAAAATGATCATACAAACCTGCAGGGCCCCGCTCTTTTCCATCATGCCATTGCGGGATAGAAAAGTTGGCGGAAGGAGCGATCAACGGCCAATCACCTCCGGGAGCCGCAACGCTTACTTCTTTTCCGCGGTTTGACATATGCCAGTGACCGTCGGCGCTGGTACTGGCTGCTACACAAACTACGTTGGGGAGTGTGCCCATTACGTTGACGTGTTCTGAGTTTTCATTACCGGCAGCGAAGAGAACGATACATCCTTTTCCTTTTCTTCCTTTTACGGTGGTGATTTCCGACCATATTTTATCGTGCATTGGTGTACGTCCCCCAATAAATTCCTGGTTGCCCCAGCTACAACTGATGATGTCAATTTCTTTTTCAATACAGAAGTCGAGCACGCGCTGCTGTGAATACCAATCGTAGGAAGTTCCATCAATAAGATATAACTCCACGTTAGGTGCAACGCCGATAATTCCGTCATGACTTTCTGAAGCGGCTGCCAGTCCGGCACAAGCCGTTCCGTGGCCAGTTTGTGTGGGACCAAAAGCGTCAGTGTATAAGCTAAATAAGCCCGCGACCCTGTCGACGTAAGAAGGGTGATCCAGTTGGAATCCGGAATCGATAATGGCGAGTTTTATTTTATTGGACCCTTTATTTCCCAATCGTTGCCAGGCTTTGAAAACGGAAAGGTCGGCACCTTTTACAATTTTGCCCTCAGGTTCACCGGGGGCTGCGCCTCTGTTTTCTAGATGCCACTGAAGTGGAAACATCCCACTGGCGGGGCGACTTACGGCATAGTGATCAACAGGTATATCAAAATCAGGAATGACGTCTGCCACGATTTCAGCATCTTTTAGCTGCATACAAACCTTCATGGGGTTGTCAGATTTTTTTGTAGTGTTGACCAACATCTGCCCCTCTCCTACCTCTCTATATTTGTCGAGCTTCAAATCTTTTATGATTTTATGCTGCGCCTTTTTTGTTGATTTACTATCAAAGGAAATAAAGATACTTCCGTTGGGGACGATGGGCTTATCACTTCCTTCGGTGAAGTAGACATGGGTTCCCAAAAGGACATTCCTATGTTTTCTGACTTTATCCAAAACACGGTTGACTGCACTGAGACTGCTGCCCACTTTGTAAATGGCGAATCCGGCCAGAGAGCGATGTACTAATTTTTTTGGATCTAATTCGGCAGGAAGTTTTTTGGCATTTGGCCTAAGCTTTATTCCTATCAGATTTTTGCTTTTATACAGCACTGAATTGCTGCGACCGAGGTTGATTTTCAGTTTATTCATTTTAGTTATTTAAGGGAATGACAAACGGTTTGGCCAGGTAAACGAAAGCACGCTTGAATGGTTAAGGTAATATCCCTAAATATACGGATTACGAATAAAAAAACAACAGGAAAAATAATTTTATAGCTTTGAGTGAAAAATGAGGGAAAACACGAACCAATAAAAAAGGAGACTCAATACTATTGAATCTCCTTCAACTTCAAAGATTTTCCTAAGCTGACTTGCTAATTGCTGACTACTGTTAGGGCTAAAAAATTGTTTCAACATTTGGCCTTAGGAGGTCTTTGATATATATAGAGGGGTTAAGCGCTATATTAACATCAAAGTTGTTTAAAAACAGACCACCCATAATCACTAAAAAGAAGGATTTCATTAATAATGGAGCTTCTAAAAATCTGAATTGACTATGCGCGTGTTAGTAAAACAGTTTAGTAATTAATAGGCAGCCTGAGTTTTTTAAAAGAGTAGCCAAAAGACTATAACAACTTGCGATTTATTATAAAAAAATGGCTTTTTTGAGGTTGTCAGAGAATCGGGGGTTACAATTGTACTAGTTTGTCATAGCTTTATATTCAGCTACTCTTTATTATTATCAAACTTAGTACTTTAAGCGGGGATATTATTGGTCAACTAACGAGGAGGGTGTTTCAATGGATGAAATGCGGTTTTGAGTTGATCAACTACAGAATGGGCATTTGGAGCAATACACGGGTACCTGCCACCTGACCGGCCTCATCGAGTACCTCTATAAAGTTAAAGTCGGCCTTTTTGCCTTCTTTTTCACCCAACAGCCTGAGGCGGCGGCGGGTTATTTCCAGCGCTTTTGACTTATGGGCAGTCCGTTTTTTCTTCTTTTTGGAAGCTTCTATTCCAATTCCATTGTCTTCGATACTGCAGAACAGGTTTGTGGCATCTTTCCAGAAACGAATTTGAATATGGCCTTTACCTGTTTTTCCCGACAAACCATGCCAGATCGCATTCTCGACAAAAGGCTGCAATAGCATTGTTGGAACAAATGTATCATCTTCATCCACGGCGGGGTCCAGCTCAACCTGATAATCAAACTTTTGTTCAAAGCGCATGGCCTCCGTTTTCATATATTGTTCGAGCAGGTCTATTTCATCTGCTACGGGAATGAGGGGTTGCTTACCCAATTTGAGGATCATCCGCATCAGTTTAGCGAAACGATCCAGGTAAGCGTTTGCGGTATCCACGTCACGTTCGAGGATGTAGGAGCTGATGGAGTTCATACTATTGAAAATGAAGTGTGGGTTCATTTGTAGCCGGAGAACCGCTGTTTCTGTTTCGGCAGCGAGCTGCTTGTACTCTGCTTCTTTTTGTTTAAATTCTGCTTCCTTCTGTTTGTATTCTGCTTCCTTTCTTTTAAATTCTGCCGCTGTCCTGATTCTATTTATTCTGGAGCGATAAAAAGCATAAGTTGAACCAAGCAGTACTACTGTATAAATAAAATAAGCCAACCAGGTACGATACCAGGGAGCGAGGATTTTTATTTTCAATTTTGTAATATATTCTGACTGTTCTGACCAAACGCCCTCTGCGCTACTTGCTCTTACGTTGAATTTGTAGTTACCAATTGGAAGGTTGGGATAACGAGCAGAGTTCGTGTTTCCGCTGAATACCCAATCTTCGTCCATTCCATCCATTCTGTATTGAAATTTATTGGCGGTGGGGTCACAATAATCCAGGGCGGCGAAATTGAAGGATACCGTATTTTTGCTAAATTTTAAAACGATGTTTTCAAATTCGCTGACGTTACGGGCATCTGTGTTGGCACAAACCAGAGCCGTATCTGGTGTATCATCTATTTGGATATTTGTGATTTTTGGAACAGGAATTTTTGCGCTAAGCTTCAAGGCTTTTTGGGGATTAAATATATTGACTCCATTGGTACCTCCGAAGGCAAAAAGCCCTGATCTGGTTTTTAGAGCGGACCAGAAATTGAATTCCCGAGATTGCAGTCCTTCTGCCAAAGTAAAGGTTCGGTACATAGTGGCATCTGGATGGAAAGCGTGCAAGCCATTGTTGTTGCTTATCCAAAGGTAACCTGTGGCATCATCGAACAATATTCCGTTTAAGCTGGTCTGGTCAAAGGTTTTATTTTCAATCAAGGCATAGCTTTTTGATGTTTTCTTTAGTTGAAACAAACCTGTTTTGGCGGCTATCCAAATACAATGATTTAACGTATCTTCTGCCAAACCATGTACAACAAGTTTCTCATCAATAATAGTATCTACTAGAAATCGGTTCCCTGAAAAATTCCCGATCAAAATATTTTGGTTGCTTCTGCATAAATAAGTCGCTCCATTGCTATCCTCAAACATTTTGGTAATCCCATTTATGGAATCTTTGCAAGAGACAGGCTTTAGTAGCGGACCGTTTTTTGTGTGGATTAATTCACACAAATTGGCCTTTGAATTCGATGATATGGCTAGAACTCCGCTGACAATTATTTTCTCGTCATGGCAAGGCAAACCTAAAATAATTCCTTCTGGCAAGGTGCCGTCAGAGAATCCAACTTGTGTAAAAGATTTATCCTTTTTTGATAAAGCGAATAGCCCTAGCGCACTACAAACAAATATTTGATTATTGTGATCTGAAAAAATAGAATACACATAATCTTCTAAAAAAGGAGGGAGATTTTCAGTTAGGTATTTGTACTCGGGCTTAAGGTTACCCAAACTATCGATCACTATAATTCCACTATTGGTGAGGCACCACAACAAACCATCCTGATCTTCAGCAATTCCCTGTATATTTGATCGGCCCAAAAAACCGCCGCTAAAGTTTTGTAAATAGGCACTCATTTTTTGGTGCCCAGGTGTCAAATAAAAAACACCTTGCCCGTTAGTTGAAATCCAGATGGTTCCGTCTCTGTCTACACGCACAAGGTCAACCATGCTGTTGAACAATCGTACCTTCCCATCTTTCGCGTAATAAATCTGACCCGTAATTTGCCCCGTTTCTTTGTCTAATAAAAACAGCCCTTCTGTGCGAGTCCCAATCAACAGTTGATTTACTCCAAAAGGATTTATACTTGCCATTGTTTTTAAAGTGATTTCGCCAAACGTGGACGTCTGCTTTAAGATATCGCCATTTATATTTGTTTTCATAAAGCCCTCAGGTCCAATACACCATATATTCTGATCATTTTCATAGAATAATGCCTCAACTTCCTTTCCTAGTAAAACGGTATCTATTGCGACATTGATGTCATCGTTTTCTTTTTTCAAAACGACCTTAGCCAAACCCAAGTATTCGGGCAACGGCACATATACTGTTTTCAAACCAGGATCACTTTCTTCTACCACTTCAACTCCAATGGGCATAAAGCAATCTAACGCAAAAGTAAATGAATCGGGCTCATCTACATGAAAATAGTATACCTGACTTCGCCGTCCATTCGCTAAAGCGACCACTACTATTTCTTCCTTTTTCTGATCAATCGACAACACCCGATAACTGCTCAATAACAAACCATCCTTTTTAATTTGATATTTATTGAACCGATCATTTAGTCGGTCATAACAGTGGATAGCATCACCCGCTCCAAACCAAACATTGCTGTATTTGTCTTCACAAAATTCTCCTTGAATATCTGGATTCGATATTGAATAAGGGTCATTTTTATCAGGCTGATATTGAACAATCCCTTGCCCGTCATAGCGGTTTAGTCCATCAATAGAACTAATCCACACAAAGCCTTCCGAATCTTTAAAAACGTAATAATTGTAGGTTTGAGAAGTCAGGTTGTCCGCAACAGTCAACTGCTTCATAGGCAATACCACCTGCTGTGCTTCCAGATTAACAATCAGGAGACACCCTAAAAATACAGCATAGAGTAACCTAAATAGAGTCATATTGCGCATAGCCTAAAATCGAGGTATTGCGTAAGATAACAAACTATTTGGTGGGAGAAATACTTTGGTTAAAATATTGTACCTATTCAGATCCCTGCGCTGTCAGGCTTCCCATGATCGCGGGGTCCGCATTAGTGGGGAATTTGACAGCACAGCGGTCTGACAAGAATGCCAAAGGTGCTCTGATCTGACAGCGAAACGGTCTGAAAGCAAGGCGGTCTGAAATTCGCTTTTCTATGAATACCCTCTCCCCGAGATAGATGACAACAAGCCATAGCTAAGTCCCCTTGAATAATAACCTGAGCTGTAATTAACTTTTCGGGGAAAGGATTTTATATCTCTTAGAAAAGGGATACCTGGTGCGTAGAAGTATTCACCTCCTTTCAAAGTGACTGTTCCATTCAGTGCAAGGCTTTCTTTGGTGGTATTGTAACCTGATCTTTGTTTAGACGCTTTCGCTGTTGTAGCATTTGTTTGTCCGATTAACGGATCAATCCCCGTATTTTTTTTCGGGTAGTCGGGATTGTTCGCCCATTTGGATTGAAGTACTTCAAATTGGTTTTCTATGCTTGCCTGATAACTCAGGAACAAAATCCCGGCTCCATTTTCGGGTTCCGGATTACTTTTATCAAGGCGATTGTCGTAAGTTACTCCACGTCGAACCATCCTGGTTTTATACGACGCTGCATGCATCTTTCGGGCATGCGAATGAAAAGGACAGCCCATACCATCCGGGTCTTTGCTATATTCAGGTGAGGATTTGGGGTCGACTATTTTGGTAACAGGATAAGTACCATCAGCCAAATGCACCCCATCTTTGTAACGACCAATAACGCGGGCTCCAATGTAACTTTCGGGGAGAAGAAGTTGCTTAGACATGTCCTTTACCTTTTCGTTAAACAACTTGACGTTTTGTTCTAATTTCCTGAACACCAGATAGCTGCCTCCTCCACTATTATCCAAAGCCATATTCCACTTATCCTGTAGCAAATGTCCTTTGTCCCATAATTTAGGCTGACTCAATCCATCTCTAAATCCGAATTGTTCAATTTTATGACCCGCTTTGTTTGTTTTTACAGCAGCATTTTCATGGAAACTAATGTTTCCAACTTTTGCTTTCGCTAAACGTTTAGCCAAGTCTGTCATGGTATTCTCTATTACAGCAGCGGAATCATCGGCTACCAGAACCATGGCATCAATGGTTTTTTTGTAACCGGTTTCCCAGGTCTTTTTATCCGGGTCGTTGAGCAAGGTTTTTCTTGATTGCATGCCTTTCCAGAAGGCAGTATCTTTTGGAAGGCCATCATCCGTTTTTTTAAAACCCATTTTATGGAAACCTTTACTTGAAAAAAGTAAACTAATGAGTCTGCCACTATTTGGTTTTTTCTTTATAAATCTTTTGTAGTCTATCAAGTCTGTAGCAGCACTAGTCATTTTAAAATTTTCATAAAAAGTGCTCACCCAATCCTTGATCGCATTAGCATTCCCATCAAAACAGATGAAAATAAATCGGGAATACTTTCTATTGTGATATTTAAGAATGTTCGACTGAACATTCACCAGAGGTAAATTTGACATAATAAAAATTGGCGAAGTAATCGCAAAAAAGAAGTATTCAAAAATGTAAATGAATTTATTACACGTAAGTACACTGTACTTAGTCATTATCAAAAAAAAACGTTTGATTTAAACGAGCCCCTAATAATATTAAGGAAGAGTGGGATTAGGATCAAATACGCCACCTCTTGCCCGAAACGGAGGACATCCAACTGCAATAAGATCATTTGGCCGGTCAAGTCGGGCTATGACTTCATCATTTTCGTCTACTTGAGATACTGCAATTAAGACCAAACATTCATGGCCATTAATTTTAGCATTTTCAACTTGAACAGAAATAGCACCGGGCTGATTTAAAACGTTGGCAATATCCTGAGGGTGGAAATAACATTTGGAAGACCATAAAGTCCAACCTGAGCCGGCATCCAATTTTACATTAGCATTAATTACCGTAAACATAATTATCCATTTAGGTTCGTTAAGGAAATAAGATTCGTACACTATTTTGTTTTGAGGAGATATCGTCTTTTTGGGAACAGGTGTAATATACAAAGTTCCATAATCATTTAAGTTGGCGATTCACCAAAGTACGATTTCAGTTTACCAAAAGTATATTTCAGTAAATGAATGGGAAGTGGGGTATGAGGTGCAGGTATGAGGCATTCCCTAGAAGGTGTTTTAAAGGACCGGGAAGCTTCATCGCGAGGCAGGGAGACTCTCTCAAGGCTGAGTATAAACAATGGAGAAACCTGCGATCATGTTACCTTATCGAAAAACTTTCCACTCCCAATTTTATTAAAGCACCTTATTAGAGTTTATGAGCAGAGAAGTTGTTATAATTTTTTAAGTCGCTCCAGCAAATCATCTTTATACAACCGGGAAACGCTGACCTCCGAGTCGTCGACCATCACTAAATGGCCGCCTTCTGTTTTGACAAAAGTTTTTACGAAATTGAGGTTTACCAAATGGGAGCGATGCACTTTCATGAAATCGCTGTAATGCTCAAACTGTTCAATAAATTCTCCCAGGTTACTGGAAGCAATTATTTTTTTATCATTTTCAAATGAAAACTCCGTATAGCTCTGCTTTGCTTCAAGGCGGATAACATCTTTAACCTGTTTGTAGTGAATGCCTTCAGTGGTTGCGATGGCAATACGGGAGGGTAATTTTTGCTGATTAAATCGTTCAAGCGTTTCCCACAAAATAGCGAGCTGTTCCTGAGACATATTTAATTGTGCTTGTTTTTGTGCTTCTTTTTGCGCTTCTTTAAGCGCTATGGCTAATTCTTTTTCATCAACCGGCTTGAGCAAATAATCAATCGCCCCAAACTTGATAGCGGTCACCGCATATTTATTATGCCCTGTGATAAAAATTACTTTGAAATTGTAGTTCTCAATTTGATGCAACAGATCAAAACCAGTCCCATCAGGCATTTCAATATCCAAAAAAACCAAATTGGGTTCCTGCAAATTTATCAACTTCAAACCATCCTCTACGGAAAAGGCCGATCCCAGAAGCTCAACTTCCGGATGATTTTTATCAAATAATGATGTTAGATGTTGGTGACTACGCGACTCGTCATCAACAATGACTGCTCTTAATTTCTGATTCTCCTTCAACGCTCGTTTTGTTTCTACTTGTTGTAATGGTTTGATGACTTAGTACACGGTGTACTTAATACAGAAGTTGTTTAAAGTTATTTCCTATGCCTGCGGATAAGGCATTGATCCCCAGGGCTTCAGATATTCCTCGTCGCCGTAGCTTGCTCCTACGCCGGATCCTGAGAAAGGCTTCGGCGGCAGGCGGATGGCTACATAAATTCTGAAAGGAATTTCCCGCTTGCCGATGGGAGAACAAATGAGCTTTGCCCTGAGCATCAAGCCCTTATCCTCGACTTTAGAAGATAACTTTAAACAACTTCATAAAGAGTCATCTGCTAAATTAAAAAAACTTAAGGAATTATTCTTCTGAGAGGCCTACTCTTATTAATAATACGAAAATATGACCCCCCCCTTGAGCAAACCATTTCGTTGCATTGATCGCCTATCTGCCGTTTATGT
>Ga0209187_1000810_pt1 | contig 45460 bp, 28 predicted proteins | sample BantaG_FD_187430 | JGI IMG/M metagenome (GOLD analysis project Ga0209187, IMG submission 187430) | Marine algal microbial communities from Bantry Bay, Ireland - BantryBay_4 metaG (SPAdes) (version 2) | ecosystem: Host-associated > Algae > Red algae > Unclassified | place: Bantry Bay, Ireland...
TATTATTTAACCAAAAAGTTATTCACAAACTTTAGTCTTTAGTCACTAAAGTGTCAACCTATATCATGAGGGCACATCTAGAATCAATTGTTAACTATTAACTACTAGAAAACAAAATAATTTCAGATGGAATGATACTAAATGATCCCAGCGAATACAGCCCGATTCTCCTACTAGCGAATTAGATTGATTAACCATCAATCTAATGTGAAGGAACCGATCCGCTAGCTGGTGGACGGGTGGGCTGAATGATCCCAGCGGGATCAAATTACGTTAGCCACGAGATTTATCCCGTGGCCGTTTGTAGAATTAGAAATCAAATTTGGCGCGATTTTTTTGAAAATTGTGACAAATTTAGTCTATGACGACGAAGGTTATTTTTAAAGTAAATCATGAGAATTAATTTTATGACTGATCTTTTCTCTCACTTCACATATGTTTTATCTGCTGATAAATCGTGAGAATTGATTTACAAAGGATACATCAGCGATACATTATAGCTGTAGAATGTTGTACTTTTGCCTTGTATTTGACTCTATCGCTCCATAGCAGTATGGGGAGGAAAGTCCGGACAACGTAGAGCACCATGCCATCTAACTGATGGGGTTCGCCTTTTGGCGAATACAGAAAGTGTCACAGAAACTAAACCTCCATACTTCGGTGTGGGAAGGGTGAAAACGCGAGGTAAGAGCTCACGTCCTGATAGGGTAACCTGTCGGGAGGATAAACCTCATGGGTTGCAATGTCACGTATATTAGGAATTAAGGCTTGCTCGGCCGATTTCGCCCGAATGTTATCGGGTTGATGTCCTAAGGGGTAGACAGCTAGATGCTTATCGTGAGGTAAGCGCCAGATAAATGATGGAGCTTACGTCTTTGACGTAGGGACAGAATCCGGCTTATGATAATACATTTATAAAGAGTCAGCCTTTGATTAGAAGGCTGACTCTTTTTTTAAATGCTAGTGAAACCTATTAAATAAATAAAGAAATTGGGTCGACTTCCGACCACTCTTTAATTTTTATTTCGCAGCAATTTCTTCCCCAAATAAATCTTTAGACGATTTGACCAATCTGATAAACTCTGCGCGATAGCCATCTTTATCTTCTCCTCTTGCCGACGTCGCCATGTCGATAACATCCTGAAAATTTCTATCTACAATAAATTCTGACTCTCTCAGCAATAGTCCGAATTCAGCAACTGCAAGAGACCAGCGAGTATCGTCACTAACGCCAGTGACTGCTTGTTTATCTACACTAATCGTAGCTGTCTGTAATAGACTTTTCTTTTCTTTTGCATTTTTGTAACGGAATTTAATCGTAGCTAATTCACTATTAAAATTGACTTTTTGAGTAGTTGTGTTATTTGCCTGGTATTTTAAATCATCTACTTTGCCAGGATAACTTACGCCATTACCAATGGGGACAATTTCATAAATTGCTGTCATCTGATGGCCGTAACCAATTTCACCAGCATCTTTTTTGTCGTTATTGAAATCTTCTTTTTCAAGCATTCTATTTTCGTAGCCCACTAATCGGTATGCTTCCACATAAGCAGGATTAAATTCTAACTGAAATTTGACATCCTTGGCTGCAGCATGCATACTTCCAGCAAATTCTGATACGAGTACTTTATGTGCTTCTTGGATGTTGTCAATATAGGCATGATTGCCATTTCCTTTATTGGCTAACGTTTGCATTTGCTCATCTTTATAATTGCCCATCCCATAGCCAAGTACAGTTAGGTAGACATCTGACTTGCGTTCTTTTACTATTAATTTTTCTAAATCTTCTGCGGAATTAATGCCGACATTAAAATCACCATCACTCGCTAAGATGACTCTATTGTTCCCATTTTTGATGAAATTATTTCTTGCGATTTCGTAGGCAGTTTTAATACCTTCAGCCCCACCTGTTGATCCGCCTGCGCCTAAACTGTTGATGGCTTCTCGTATTTTCGTTTTTTGGTCTCCAGAAGTAGACTCTAATAAAACTCCTGCACGGCCTGCATAGGTGACGATAGCAACTTTATCGGTTGGTCTCATCTGATCCAGTAGTAAATTGAACGATGATTTGACCAAAGGCAATTTATTTTGACTATTCATTGATCCAGACACATCGATTAGAAAAACCAGATTCGATGGTGGTAGTTCTTTCTCATCAATCGTTTTTGCTTGCAAACCAATGTGTAACAATTGATGATCCCCATTCCATGGACAGCCTGTTAATGTGGAATGAATGGCAAGAGGTTCATTCTTTATTGGTGTTTCATAATCATAATTGAAGTAATTGATCATCTCCTCAATTCGGACAGCATCTACTGGTGGTCGAGAACCATTGTTTAGCATTCTTCGCACATTACTGTATGCCGCTCTGTCTACATCTAATGAAAATGTAGAGAGGGCTTCTTTAAACGGTGACTGAAACTTGTTTTCTTTGATTGTCCCATATTGTTCAGAATTCTGTTGTGTATGGTCGTGATCGTAGTGGAATGCAGAGACTCCTGATACAGCCCCTTCTAACTGGTTTGCTGTGATCTTGCCTTTATTGGCTCTTCTATTTTGTTTGCGAAAGGCTCTTTTTTCTTTTCTGCTATTACCAGTCACAACTATTTCATCTAATAGTTGACCCGCGTCCAATTGAATTACGTGTTGGATATTGCTCTTTTCTACGGTGTATTGCTTTGATTCATAACCAGCATATGTAATATCAAGAAGTACAGGAAGTTCGCCGCCATAGTGCAGCTCAAAAGAGCCATCAATATCTGTGATTGCGCCATTCGTTGTATTTGTTATGATAACATTTGCACCAATTAAGGGATCATTGTTGATGTCAATAACTTTTCCTGATATGATTTCATTAGTGTTAGTTGATACAGAATTAAACTCCGATTGTTTATTTTCAATATTGCTTGAATCGAACAAAAAGCAAATACTCAAGATTGAAATAGTAATTGTTTTCATAATTTATTTTTGTGTTGAGATGCATGCTTTCCTAGGATTACATAAATTAATTTGAAATTTTGTGTGTAATTTGAAGTTCGTCTGCATCTCATTATAAAAGCAGTAAAGTTGATTAAGTTATCCAAGCATAAAACGACAAAAGCTGACATTGATCTCATCAATGCTTACAAAGCTGATGGTGACCCGACACATGTCGCTGAACTCTATGGCAAGTACATAGAATTAGTAAAAGGCTTAAGCTTGAAGTATTTGAAAAATAAGTCTGACAGTGACGATGCTGTGATGGAGATTTATGAGTTGTTGGTCAAAAAACTTAAGACGCACGAAGTCGAACATTTTAAATCTTGGTTGTACATCCTATCTAAAAATCATTGTCTTGGTAAGCTTAGAGAGTATAAAAAGAAAAATGATTGGGAGGACAATTATTTATCAACCGTTAGTGAGTCTAGTGATTTTCATCCATTTGAAGATGATGTAAAAGAACAATTGTTAGATAAAATGGAGGACTGTTTGGGAAAATTAATCGATACACAAAAATCCTGTATCACTAGATTCTACATAGAAAAAGAATCATACAAAGAAATCTCATCGAGCTTGTCGTTGAGTTGGAATCGAGTAAGATCCTTAATACAGAATGGTCGAAGAAATTTGAAAATTTGCATTGAACAGTCATGACAGAAGCACAGAAACAAACATTATTACAACAATACATAGATGGATCAATAGATGCCAAGAGCCGTCACTTACTTGAGCGAGAAGCTCTAGATGATCAATTTTTGTTTGATGCATTGCAAGGCTACTCAATCACCACAGGTCAGATCCCGCAAAGTGATTTGCCAAATAAAGATCGGCCGCAGATATTTACCTATATGACAATGGCTGCATCATTATTGTTGATTGCTGGCTTTTCATATTTATTTAATATCTCTTCAAAATCAAATGCAAACACTGACTTTATTGCAATTAATGAGGAAGTTGAATCTATGCAGACATCGTCAGAAGTTGATCAGTCAATAGCATATCACGAGCAAGATAATCAAGGTATTAATTTGGATGGAGGTGGTGACCGAGATCGTGAGGCAACCACTAATGGTTTTAAAACTAAAGAGGTCAACAAAAAAAGTAGCAATCAGAAAAATAAGAATAAAACTATGGAGTCAGAGAAAGATCAAATAAGTGATCTTGTTGAAAATGTAAAAATACCAGAAGTTGAAAATACAAGACCTAAATCTATAATGTCCAAATCTACTGAAGATAATATATCCGCTGCCCCAATTGAAGCGGCTGAGATTTCTTTTGTTGAAGCTGATAGAAAACAAGTAGAAGAAATGTCTAGTCTAAATAAGTCAACAGATGCTGTAGTAGTTGCAGATCAAGCAAAGTCTTTACAGAAGGATTCTGACAATTTGCCGATTCCAGTATCTACGTCTGACATTGCCGTTCATGAACAGTTGCCTTCTACCCAAATGACCGAATCTCAAATGAAAGAAGAAGTTGCTGTTGGTGAAAGTGAAGCTTCTCAGCCAATGGCAAAAACATCTCGTGTAAAAAAATCAGATACAGCTTACTCTGGAAATGATATTAGTGATAAAGAATCAATTTTGGGTGCAAATTCTCGTAAGTCTTTTCCAACTGGAGGCATGGATAAATTTCAAGAATATTTAGACGATAATCCATTAGAAAAGAATTGTTCTCAAGGGACCATTACATTCAAGTTTTTGATTTTGCCAGATGGAACTCTGGATGAAATAGAAATCATTGATGATGACGCATTAAATGGCTTACAACCCAAAATGTATGCTGAGTGCGAAAGAAAAGCTAGAGAATTATTGATTGATTATGGACTTTGGGTGACTGTACCAGCTAATAGGAAAGTGCGTCGTACTTGGACGTATAAACCCTTCATGGAATAAATTCCTTCTCTTTGAGAGCAGGGTTATATATGTTATTTTGCTTGAAAAGACAACATACTTGAAAAGCAAGGTGAATCAAACAATTTGAATCAATATCCCCACACTATAGTTTCATTATAATAACTCTTTGCGCTTAGGACGGCGGGGAGTATGGAGCAGTTGTGGATTCTGGAAATGTTGGACCTGCCATCCCAGTTTGTATTATGCCATTTTTCTCCTCTTCAAAAGTAGGTTTTCTCCAAATTTTTTTAGTCTGTGGTTTCATTTTAATAGATTTTGTATTGTATAAAATTAAGGAAAAAACTTGATTACTGTTATAACAATTAAAAATTAAACTGTTTGAGGTCAACATTATCTTTTTGGATTGACCTTAGCAAGGGCAGAAGCTTATTTATTCGATTCATTCCTAAAAACTCAAATGTTGAATCAAACTTCCTCATATTGAGATGCTGTCTGGATTGCGAAATCATTTTGTCAATATCAATTGGATAAAATTTTGACTCTTGTTTGATGGCTTCCAGAAATGCTAACAATTGTGGAAACATTATAGACGCATCTACAACACTAAAGGGTTGAGTTCCAGCACTCCCTTCTTCCTTTCTCCATACTATACTCTTGGGCAAATAACTGGACATGGCTCTTCTATATAAAAGTCGACCGTATTCCTTATTACACTTTTGTTCTACTGGTAAAGCCAACATATATTCTAGAAGTCTAATATCTGACATTGGGTAGCGCCCTTCAGCACCAAAATAATTATTTTTTAAATTTTCAGATTCGATTCTCAAGGACGTACGATCTTGTAATACTGCCGTTTTTTGCGCCGCCTTTAAGTAAAGAAGTGGACCTGAAAAGGCTAGATCATTATTAGACTCAACGTTGTTCACATATTTAGAATAATACTCCTGCTTCAAGAAAACACCATAACGATGTCTTTGCTGGATTTTATTTTTTTTCTTAAAAACACTAGATAAAAAGCTGTCAAATTTTTTTTGTGGAATTCCAATTTTAGCTGTAAATAAATAATAGAATAAATAACTTATCAAGTTCACATAGCTTTTAGCTGAATGATTTGTATGGCTCGGATGGCGTGCTTGATTAAAGAATTTTATTAGCTTCCCTTTTTCTAAATATTCCTTATATCCAGCTTTACAATAAGAGGTGACTAATTCGTCTCCGAGAAACCCAGATAAGATGACGTCCACATTGTTTTTTGGTGCTAATTCCTTAATTCCGCTAACACCGCCAAATCCATTATATTCGCTAGTTCCGTCAAATATATTTAACCTCAAATCTATCCAGTCTACCAATGATCGATGCGTCATCGTATTAATAACATGCAGATTACTAATTTGAGATCTTTTACAAATTTCTTCAATGAAGGATTTATTGTCATCGTATGGTGGCGTTTTTCCTCTATGGGAATCTGGCATCAATAGGGCAAACGCATGGATGCTTTTATTGTTTTTCAACAGAATATTTTGAGCAACCGCAGTAATTCCTGAAGAATCTAGCCCTCCACTCAACTCTACGCCAACGTTATTATTGCTTCTAAGTCTACAGCTGACTGCCTGAGTCATCTTTTCTAAAAATCCCTCTAAATAATCATTCTTGTTGCTAAAGCTTATCTCTTTATGTTCATCAAGATCCCAATAATTTACTTTATCAACACTTCCTCTTTGATTGATTTCCCAAGCAGTCGCTGGTTTAAACCTATTTATAGATTTGTAAAATGTTGATTCATATGTTTGATTTTCGAAAACAAATTGATTTAAAACAAATTCTTGATTAATAGATTTGTCTACTTCTTCAATTAAAAAAAAACCTTTCTTTTCAGAACAAAAAGCAAATACATCTTTATTGTGCACATAAAATAATGGTCTGATTCCAATTTGATCTCGTGCACAAAAAAGAGACTTTTTAAAATCATCCCATATTGCGAATACAAATGCTCCTATAAGGTGATCGACACATTTCTTTCCCCACTTTTATACGATTCTAAAATAACTGATGTATCTGAGATCGAGACATCACTAATATGTAAGGTGCTTAATAGTTCTGTTCGATTATCAATTCTACAATCTGCAACAATCCTAAAATGACCTCCATCCTTCGAGTAGGTCTTTAATGGATTGACTGATTCAACAGAATTGAATTTTTCAAACGAAGCCAATAAGCAGGTGTCATGTTTTAGGCTAAAGAAATTTCGGCCTGAGTTGATAAAGGCAAATGTCTCGCTTAATTTATATTCTATAGATAAATCATTAGCATGTCGATCGAAATATAATACACCCCATATAATGCTCACCTTGTTCAGCTTTAATTATCCAATAATCCATAGTTTGCGGTATCGGCATCGTAACATCCAACACAATCTTTTTTACACATAATAATCAAAAATAGCTATTAATTTATGTCTTCTAGCATACTTGAAATCTCAGTTATAAAATTGAAAGAAAGTGATGATCTGAGATACATCACTTTCTTTTCATTTTAATATAGGCTTAATTTCTTGAAGGAAAAATACCTTGTAGTGCAATAATATAATTTACTGTTTGATAAGGCGGCAAATTATTCACCGCTTTGCCATCGCCAGTTTGCCCCACAGCTAAATCTCCATTTGTTACGCCACTCAACGCATTTCCATTGCCAAAGGTTGCATTGTCCGCATAGATCTCTATTGCAGCAGAAGTATCAACGTCTCTGGCTCTTGCTGCAAGAGCATTTCCATTTGCTGCAAAAGCATCTCCATTTTGGTCGGCAACTTCAACATTAACAGTTCCAGTTAATGGATGATTATGTTGTGGCATCTGTTGCACTGTAAGGACATTAGTCTCTGATCCAGATTTTAGACCAAGTCTTTTTTGACTTAAGCCAGGACCAGTACCAGCGTGCATAGCTACTCTACCTCTTAGGTCTGGTAAGCCGAATGTTGTTCTCCCGTCTCCACCATAGGTTGTACCTAAAATAGAAAACAGTGCTTGGTTTTGAGCAATAGGAAGTAATTGACCATCGCATAAAGCCCAACCTCTAGGGGCAAAATTTCCGCCGAACATAATAATTTGTGCAATAAAAGGTTCCATAGTTTTACGTTTTATAAAAGTGTGTTGAGCATTTATTTTATGTGCATTTGTAGTGGGGTTTTGTAAAATTGGCCGCTGTAACTTGTTGCTTTTTTAGTAAAACATATACCTGATTTGATTATTTAATAAAGCTTAATAAAACTTATTTGTGAAGTTCCTTTTATAGAAGTTCGTCTGATTCAAATTCTCAACTATTTGTAAATACTATTCGCTTAAATATATAAATAAAAAAGCCCTCGCTTTACATTAAAACGAGGGCTTTATATTTTATTAATTATTGTTCTTATTGATCAAAATTTAACGAGTCAAATATAAATGAGAATCTTAAGGTATTATCCAATGGACTTCTTCTATTTGAGGTAGGGATTAGATAAGAGAAATTAATGTTAGCTACATTGTACTTTAAGCCTAATCCAAGTGTCAGATATTGTCGAGCTCCTTTTAATTCATTTTCAAAATAATAACCTGTTCTAACAGAAAATTGGCTATTGTACGTATACTCTGCACCAAAAGAATAGGCTATCTCTTTCAATTCTTCACTAAATCCACCAGGAGCATCTGTAAATGATCCAAAGATTCCGGAGAAAGTAGACAATTCTCTGTAGTCGCCTATTCCGTTATTATCTTCATCAAACTCAGGATTATCAACTTGAAGATCATTTTCATCGATTATCTCAAAAGGTTGAGGTGTTGGTACCAATAACTTATTAAAATCTAGCGCGAATGTCAAACTGTTGAATTCATCAAGATTAAGTGTATATGCACCACCTATGCCAAGATTGCCAGGAAGAAAATCTCTTACTTCCGAACTATTGGTATAAGATACTTTTGATCCTAAATTAGTTATCGCACCAGCAATTGACAAGGTATTATCATTTGCACCAACTTCTCCGATATAGGTAAGAGAGATGTCAGCAGCAAATGCATTTGCTGTCTCAATGTCGATACCACCGACTTGTTGTCCCGATGCGAGATTAGAGTAGATGTATTTTGCTGTCAATCCAGCTGAAAGATTATCACTTAATTTTCTGGAATAAGCACCTGCTATTTCAAATTCTCGAGGTCTACCGCTTCCAGTTGAGTTGCCATTTATGTCTGTAAAATTAATGTCTCCAAGTGAAAAGAACTTAAAACTATAACCTACTGCAGAAGTCTCATCTATTTTATTGTATCCTGCTAGGTATGACATAAAGACATCTGTCAATCCCAATTCTCTTAACCATGGCGTGTAAGTAACTGAAAGTCCAAAGTCATTTTCTGCAAAAGCCAATTTAGAGGCATTGAAGTGGATAGCATTGGCGTCTGCCGATGTTGCTAATCCAACATCACCCATAGCACCTGATCTAGCATCAGGAACAATTCTTAAAAAAGGAACTGCTGTCAAGAGCGTATTTGGAATACATTCATTATTAATATCTACAATGCAACCTTCTACTGGGTCAAATTGTCCTCTTACCACTGAACTTAGAAAGAGAGAAAATAATAAGATTAAAGTAAAAACCTTACATGGCTGCATAATCATGGATTATTTTGAATTTGCAAATATAGTTGTTAAATTCTAGTTAATTAAGCACAACTACCTTCTCAAACGTCGACTCTTTAGAATTATTTAATAAAGCCGAATTTATTTTCACCTGATAGATGTAAATTCCAGTGGGAACTTTGTTGGAGGCCGAATCTGTACCATCCCATACTATCGAATTACTTATCGAACTTGTCGCCAATTCCGTGGTCTTTATTGATCTAATCAACTGACCCTTAAGGTCATATATGTCTATAACAAATTGTACTTGTTCATTGCTAAAGCTGTGCTCAAATGAGAATGTAGTCAAGTCAGTCATTGGGTTTGGTGATGACGACACATGATCAATTTCTCCTTCTTCAGGGCTAAGAACGATAAAGCTTATGGTAGCCTCGCTAGGATTATTTGCCACATCAAAAGCTTTTACAGTCAAGGTATGTTCTCCTGGTTCTAAATCCGAAAGTGGAAACGTCACTAAGCCTTGTTTAGAATTATCAACATCACTTGTGTAGAATTCATTTAATATGAATGTGTTTTGAGTGTTGCCATCAATGACAGCAGTAATGTCATGACCAATGGATATCCCTGTGAAATTTATGCCTTGATCATCTGCTAACTTTATCAATAAAGTAGGATTTCGACTGGTGCGATCACCTGATTCGAAATCGAAACTATTCAAAAATGCTTCCACTACTGGCGGTTCATCTGAGAGTGACACATTTTCATTAGTACCAGCGATAATAAAAGAATCGTAAAACCCACCCGCATCCATAGTTATACCATCAGTTGCGTAAAAACTAAACTTACCTTTACCAGGTGTATAATTGATGTCTATGGGTATGGTAAAATTGATGTCAAATTCACCATTTTCAACAGTTGCAGCTCCTTTATATAGTCGGCTTCTCTGCACATTAAATTCTCGTACTCGACTTGAAGCGTCATTTGCAAGTGTGCTCACAGTACTTTTTTTATCAAATAATGTTGGGAATACAATGCCATTAAAATCGGTAACAACATCTCCATTTGAATCAACTATAATTCCTTTAGCATTAATGTCTTGAAGTGCATTCAAAGTATCCACTGTCTCAATTGCTGCTAACTCTTGTCCATTGAGATGAGTCAATTGAACAGAATATTCTGGTATAGCCAATTTCATACTGGGATCGCCAATCAACAAAAATTTGCGTGCATTGATATTTATAGTATCTGCAGAATTGGAGTTTTTAGATCGTCTAAGGATTTCACCAATTTCGAGATGAGCCCCATTAACTTTTGTAAAGATAGTATCAAATACCGATCGTGTCAGACGTTCATTTTGCGAAGAATATACTGATCTAACAGTTGAGAATAATGCGACTGCGCCTCCAAAAGGATTCAAAATTGCTTCTTCACCTGCTGTGACTAATGCAGGATCATCAAAACCTGTAAATGAGCAGGTTGCAGTGATGACCAATGGTAGTTTGGAAGCATTTTTCCAATCTTTAATGTCAGCTACTTTTAAGACTCGTTCTTGTGACCAACCGTTTGCACCCCCATGACCTAAATAATTAGTCACTAACAAGCCATTGAATATTTCGTTGGTTAACCGACGATTAGCTTCAGGATATCTTGCCCCTCCAGGAGTGGACTCTTGATTGAAAGCGTCAAAGTAAATTTTTTCTTGATTGAATTCTGGGAAAACATTTTGAGTGGACTCTGCGATACCATCGGCTTGTCTTAGATGAATATTAGCGTCTTCATCATCTGCGACAAATGCGACTCTCATTCTCCAGTCTCCAAACCTATTTTCATGTGTGTCGTATGACACAATTTTATTGATCACTTGATCTGCTTCCTGTTTTGTCTTTACAGGAATTCTACCTACAGCTATGTCTATAGCGCCTCTTAAATTTCCACCTTCATTTTCGCTGAGAAGGGCATAATAATCGTCTGTTGGAAAAGCCGATAAAGGATTGAGGCTTTCTTTGGTCTCGTACGCTGGAACAAAACTTTGAAAGGGCAAGTCTGGATTTAATCCTAAATAATCATATGATCCGTCACCCAGTAAAAGTAGAAATCTGAAATTATTGGATCTATCATATAGCATTTTTGAGAAATTACGAATTGCAGTGGGATCTTGTTTTCCTGCTGAGAATTCGTGGTAAATATCAAAAACACTAACAGTAGCCACTTTGAGGTCATCATGTTCTTCACGGTGAGCAGCAAGTCTATCTGCTGCATCTTTAAATTCTGGATGATATACAATGGCTAAGTCGACATCTATAAGGGCATGTATATTTTGATTGGCAATTTCAATTGCTGCTCCAGGCATTACTGCATCAGCTTCAGTAAAAGCTATGAATTTTCTTAGTGAGGATGATTCAAATCCAAATGACGCCCCTTCATTTGTTTGTTCAAACTCCATATCTATTGGTGTAAGTGGATTGCTAATATCCCAGATATGCTGAACTGCATTTCCATCAATTTGAAAACCATAGGTAATCACATTTGTACTTGAGAAATCAGCAAATACTAAAGGTTCATTTCTATAATTAAGCTTCTTCCTATATTGGATAGATACGTAATCAAGCCATCCTTCGCTAAGGTTAGCGGTTGTAGGATAGTCTAAAATAAGGGTTGGATTAGCAGAACTTAAAAAGACTTCTTCTCTTATATTACCTGGTCTAGCATAAGTTGCTTCTACGTCTCCTGTACTGGACCTTCCGATTGAAGCTGTAAATGTCTCATTATCTACAGTTAATTCTACCGATGAAAAACCCTCGCTTCGACCGACAAAGGCCACATCAATAATAGCTGGAGATTGTAAATCAATTCCTTCTAGATCAATGTCATCATCCAATCGCTCTGTTCGTTGATTGGATAGTATTTTCCCAAACCATTGCTGTCCAGAGCCTTGAGTACCGCTAAAATCTCCTAACAAATTAAACTTATCCTCTTCACTACTAGAGAGATGATCATAGAATTTGCTAGTTTGATCTACATCATTAACATTTGCAAGAGATTGTATTCTTAATCCAGAACTATCCTTTACTTTTAAGTATACATATGATGACCTCGAATAGATATTCAAATGCTTACTTATTGTATTGTCGTTATGATAGCTTGTCTTATTTGGGCCTTCAGCGTAAAATAATAAGAAATCAGATGGAGAAAAGTTACCATCTCTTGAAGAATTGTAGATGGTTATTTCTGGCAAGTCATCTGGACCAGTCTCTGAAATAATTTCAGATAAAGGACCTCCTGGATGACCATGTATACTGATATTGTCTGCGTTTATTGTTGTAAGACCAAGTGTGTTTGATAGATACTCAAAGTCAAGTTTGTAGATGCCATCTTCAGGAATCTCAATTTGATAAATTTCACCTTCAGCAAGAATAGATTTATCAGTAAATGTTGGATTTCCCCCAAATTCTTCAAACAATTCTATGTTTGTGTATGCTGATTTGGTATTATTTATCGTTTCTAAGGACGAACGTTTATCTTCACTTACGTTAATGAAGGCTAACGAGCACATTGAAATAAGAAGTAAAAAAATTCGATTCATACAACAACACTTGTTAATAGTAGGTGTTTGTTACAATCTAACGGTTATTGAATTTATCTATTACAATTCCATATAGACTGAATGCAAAATAGAAGCTTGCAGACAATTTTTCTCAAAATAAACAGCGCATTGTGTGCTTTGTTTATTCTTTTTTCCTCGCACGTGTATGCGCAGGATCCCATTTTTAGTCAATTCTATAATGCTCCGTTACAGATTAACCCCGCTTTTGCAGGTATCAGTGAAGATCCAGTAGTCTCCTTTAATTATAGAGATCAAGGTCCTGGTCTAGTACAACGATTTGGGTTTCCCAATGGGGCGTACACAACCTATGCAGCTGCTTGGGATCAGTATTTTCCACAATTAAACAGTGGATTTGGACTTTTGATTCTCGGTGATACAGCTGGAGAGGGAAGTGCTGGTGGTAGTTTATTGTCAACAGTCGGGATAAGTGGTTTTTATTCTTATAATTTGAAATTGGATAGCTATACATTCATCAAATTTGGATTAGAAGCTGGATTCTCGCAAACGAGAGTCAATTGGGCACAGTTGTGCTTTTTGGATCAACTTCAATCAAATCTTGGCTCAACATGTCAAGAATTATTTGGTACATCAACAAGTGTAGAGCAAGTCCCTGAAAGCTTTAATAATTCTTACTTAGATGTCTCTATGGGTGTTATGTTTTACTCACAACGATACTATGGCGGCGTCAGTATGAAGCATTTAAATACCCCTGATTACGGCTTTTTTACAGATGATGCGAACCTCGTAGATGGATTGCCTATAAGATTTACGGTCCATGGTGGATATCATTTAACGCTTGACCCAACCTTGAAGCGAACATTTGGCGCATATGTGGCACCAAATTTTCTATATGTTAGACAAGGTGGTCTGAGCCAAATAAATGTAGGTGCAATCGTCGGTTATGAACACTTTTTTGTCGGTGGTTGGTACAGACATGCTGGTGCAAATCCAGATGCCTTCATTGTTTCAGCTGGTACATCAGTAGGTAAAATAAAATTCAGCTATAGCTATGATATAACAGTATCTAGCTTATCAATAAATAACTCTAGAGGGGCACATGAAGTGGGGATTATTTATAATTTTGCACGACCTAACAAGAAAAAATTCGATATAAATGATTGCTTTTCGATATTTCGATAGAATTGGGTAATAAAAAGCAAAGTTAGACGTCTATATATCACATTAATATTTTAAGTTGAAAATGGCAAAGCAAATATCTTTTTTATTCCTAGCTGTAATAATCATTGCAACAACGTCCTGTGGTAAACGTGGAGGCGGAAGTTCTGCTTCAGATGATTACACAGGTTGGAAATATAATGACCAAGAATGGGGCGGTTTTGAGAAAAGAGACTATGAAGGTCAAATTGATGCACCTAATCTTGTTTTAATCGAAGGAGGAACCTTTACAATGGGTACCACTGAACAAGATGTATTATATGAATGGAATAATATCCCGAGAAGAGTCACAGTATCATCATTCTATATGGATGAAACAGAAGTGTCAAACTCAGGATATAGGTTGTATACAGAATGGTTAAACAAAACGTATATAAGTTATCCTCAAGTACATAAGGATGCACTTCCAGATTCCTTGGTTTGGAGAGAAGAGTTAGCTTGGAATGAGCCATTTGTAGAAACATATTTCAGACACCCCGCTTATGATGACTATCCAGTCGTCGGTGTTACATGGGATCAAGTGCAGGATTATTGCGTTTGGAGAACTGACCGTGTCAATGAGTTTTTGTTAATTGAGAGAGGTATTCTTAATCCATCTCCAGACGCAAAAGACAGCGATGTATTTTCAACTGGGACGTATCTTGCTGGACAGTATCAAGGTAACGTAAGGAAAAATGTAAAAGATTACTCGACAGGTGGAGAACGTGCGGTTAAATTTGTTGATGGTATTTTGGTGCCTTCATATAGACTTCCAACTGAAGCAGAATGGGAATATGCAGCTCTAGGCTTACAAGGCAATAGAGTATCTGAAGATGACGAAAATATTGATGGAAGAAGAATTTATCCTTGGAACGGTTCCTCAGCTCGATACCAAAAAAGAGACAAACATCAAGGAGATTTTCTTGCCAACTTTAAGAGAGGGAGAGGAGATTATATGGGGACCGCAGGTAATCTAAATGATAACGCACACATAACAGCTCCTGTAAGATCTAATTGGTCTAATGATTACGGCTTGTACAACATGGCAGGTAATGTTTCTGAGTGGGTACAAGATGTCTATAGACCATTGACAAGTACGACTTTAAGAGATTCAGAGAATCACGATCTTAACTCATTCCGTGGTAACGTCTATCGCGAGTTATTAAAAGATGAAGATGGTAATCTAGTAGAGAAAGATTCACTCGGTAGATTGCAGTATAGAGACCTTGATGATGAAGAAGTCGTTGGTAGAGAAAACTACAGAAAAGCTAATGTCACAGATTATAGAGATGGAGATGATGAAGAAATTGTGCAGTACGAATATGGCGTCCATTCTTTAATAAACGATAAAGCAAGAGTAATCAAAGGTGGCTCTTGGGCTGATAGACTATATTGGTTATCGCCAGGAACAAGGAGATATAAGGAACAAGATGTCGGAGATAAAACCATTGGGTTTAGATGTGCCATGACAAGAGTGGGCTCTCCTGGAGGTAATAACTCAGAAGGAGGACAGCAGTTCTCTGGTCAGCCTAAGAAGAAAAAAAGAAGATATAAATAATCTAAAGACATAATAAGTGAATAAAGCCTTCTCCTTTCGAGAAGGCTTTTTTTATATTTCGAATTGTGGAAAGACTCGAAAACCTATATCAAAAGTTCATTGATGCAGAATGTAGTATCGCAACAGATACTCGTAAAATCACTGATAAAGGAGGATTGTTTTTTGCACTCAGTGGTCCGAATTTTAATGGTAATCAGTTTGCAATGCAAGCCCTTAACAAGGGATGTTCTTTTGCAATAGTTGATGATGCCTCATTCGTCAAAGATGATAGAATGATACTTGTTGAAGATGCTCTGTCGACTCTTCAGCTTATGGCCAATCATCATAGAAAGCACTTTACCATACCCATATTAGCAATCACTGGCTCTAATGGCAAAACAACAACCAAGGAATTGTTGCGTACATGTTTTGAAACAAAATGGCAAACACATTCGACTGTAGGTAATTTAAATAATCAAATCGGAGTCCCACTCACCTTACTTGGGCTTAATAGCAATCATGAGATAGCAATAGTTGAAATTGGCACCAATAGTCCAGGCGAAATTGCTGCTTTAGCAGAATTGACTGAGCCTACTGATGCATTGATTACATCTATTGGCAAAGCGCATCTAGAGGGACTAGGTTCTCTTGATGGTATAGCGGCAGAAAAACTGTCGTTGTTCAAGTATACTAGGGATCATAAAGGACGGTTATTTTGTAATGAAGGGTCTGCATTTATCAAGAAGGATATGGAGCTTCATTCTTATGAGAATAAGGTATGCTACAGTAATGAGACTTCTGAGTTACTGACTATCCAATTAAAGAAGTCATTCCCTCGAATTGAAGCAATCGTAAATAATGAGCTAAATCTCAACAGTTCTTTATTTGGCAAATATAATTTTCTAAATATAGTAGCTGGATTAACAGTGGCTAGTGCTTTTGGGCTCGATCTTGCAAGATGTGTTGATGCAATAAATGACATGTCTCTCGACAATAATCGAACTCAAACGATAAAAAAAGAGAGTGGCTCAACAATCTATCTAGATGCATACAATGCCAATCCAACAAGTATGACTGCTGCCATCCAAGCTTTCGAAGAGAGTGATCATCCAGACAAATGGCTAATCATAGGAGATATGTTTGAATTAGGCGCAGATGAAATAGCAGAACATCAAACAATTGTTAATCTACTTGATGACTATAAGTGGGAAACCGTGATACTTGTAGGTAAGCTATTTGGACAAACCTTTAAAGCCGCTGACAAACATTACTTTGATACGACTGAAGAGGCTGAACACTGGCTCAGTCAACAGACAATAATGAATAAAGAAATATTAATCAAAGCATCACGAGGCATGAAGTTAGAACGGCTTCTTGAAGTATTGTGATTAAAATAAAAATGGTTGATTCCATTCACTTATCATGAGAGCATGTCGACAATTTTTATCATACGCTCTGATAGGATTCCTTTCTTAACATCATTAAAATCATTAGGACTACACGCAACAAGTTGTTCCATATCATCAGTTGTATTTACCCACCATTTATCTGTCATTGATTCATTGTAAAAATATAAAGGGAGTTCTATACCTTCTGGATAGACAATGTATTGCTTCTTATGTGAAATTGATGAATCTTGACTTTTGAAATTTGTGCCCTCCATAAAATACCAAATCAATATGCTTATCAGTTCATAATAGCTGTGGTCTTCAGAATGAGAGTAATCAATTGAAGTGATTTCAATTGTTTTAAGTGTTTGTATAGAACCTATAAACTTCATGAGCTGACAAGCTTGATCTAAAGTAATCCCACAGATAGATGCATTTTTTTGTTCTATTGTAAAATCACTTTTTCTAATAACGGCTAAATCAAAAACAACATGTTCACTCTCTCTAAGAACGACTTCGCATAGGTTGATGTCTCTGTACAAATCTGATAAACGTAGAAGATTGAACATAGAATCCATACATTGATGGAATACGCTTTCTTGACACAAATGCTTCTGTATGCCAATCAGTGACAAGGCATCAAGGTCTTTGTCTTTGATGAGAGAAGTATCTATCCAATTGGAAATAACACTCAACGGTGCATCATTGTCAAGTTGATCAGCAGAATAAGTGTCAGCACTAAGGATTAATGAACAAGCATCTTGGTTGAATAAAGACTGCAGTTCGGATAGATCATTCGTGTACCCGGCTTTGATTATGGGATATGTAAAGTGAGAATATAACTTCATCAATTGCTGCCAAATCGCAAATGATTTGTGATTTGTTCCGAGTACAACTAAGCCTTCCTCATCTGAAGAGAATGTACAATTTTGCTTAGCCACCGTACCCTCAGAAAACAGCTCTTTTGACAAATGAAACCTATTCATATTATGATTAATTATTATATGAAATTAACACATTATCAATAGATTATATAATTTTTGAAGGAAATACTTGCATCGTATTAGTCTAAAGGTCTGTAAAGCAATGTTGTTTCTATTGTAGATGTTGTCAATTCAATAATATCTGTAATCCACTACCGACAACAGATAAAATCATTAGGCTAGTCAGTAAACCAAGCACATAGCTAAAAAAGCCTTTCAAATAACTCATTTTCTTTTTTCGATCAAAAAATTGCCCAATAGCCCAACTGCTGTATATAAAGACAATCAATTTCCCAATATCTAATACTGGTAATTTTATTATACTTTCAATAATTCCTAATAGAGTGTACATAAGCACTGTAACCCCCATTGTAAAACACAAAAGAATATATATTTCATAAAAATTATAATTATACTTTCTGAAGAATATTTTAATCCATATAGCAATGAAAATTGACATCAGAATATTCGCATAACCAAAATTTTGAGAAAACCAGTCATAAAGCACAACTACTATTGGTTTATTTCCTCCTTCTGGAACGTCAAGTGTTATAAATTCTGTTTTATAATTAAAAAATTGTTGTCCAACTGTATAGATTAATGAACAGATAATTAGAAATATAATTGGCTTAACAATTCTTCCTCTATCTCCATCTATAAAATTTTTAACTGTATCTCCAGGTCTAATTAATAATTCTCTAATGGTGTAAAAAAGTCCTTTATCAAAATTTAAAACACTACTAATTTCGTCAATAATATAGTGTCTGTCTATACGCTTAGGTTCTTTTGGAAACCCACAATCTGAACAAAATTTCCCTACTATTTCTGAATTGCAGTTTTTACAGTTATCCACAGACCTTTTTTAAATATTCCGCTAGCGCTTACCAGTAATGCCTTTTATAAAACTGTCCGCTTATGATGAAGCGGTTCTTTCACTTTACACCTAGATATACTTGCAGTTATCACATTCTGTGAGACCATTCAGTCCGCTTAACTAAGCACTCAACACCCAACACCCAACACCCAACATCTAACACTGCCGCAGGCTACTATACCAATATTCGAATCGGATTTTCTAAATAAGCTTTTAGTGTTTTAAGGAATTGAGCACCAGTTGCTCCATCGACAATTCTGTGATCACAAGACAATGTTACTTTCATCATATTGCCTACAACAATAATACCCGCTTTGTCTACAATTGGCTTTTTGACAATGGTGCCAACTGCCAATATACAAGCGTCTGGCGGATTAATTATAGCCGTGAATTCTTCAATACCAAACATGCCTAAATTGGAAATAGTGAAGGTATTGCCTTGCATTTCCTGAGGTTTTATTTTTTTGCTTCTTGCTTTTCCAGCTAGCTCTTTGACTTCTGCATTTATCACAGTCATTGGCTTGGTATCAGCATTCTTGATGACAGGCACTACCAAACCGTCTTCAACAGCAACAGCAACACCTATGTTGATGTCTTGGTGAACTTCGATCGAATCTCCTTTCCAAGATGCATTGATCATCGGGTGTTTTCTAAGAGCACCAGCAACTGCTTTGATGACGATATCATTGAAGGAGATTTTTACATCAGGATCTTCATTAATGTCTTTTCGCGCTGCAATGGCGTTTGCCATATTTGCCTCTACTGTCAAGTAAAAATGAGGTGACGTGAATTTGCTTTCTCCTAGTCTCTTTGCTATTATTTTTCTCATCTGAGACACGGGCTGCGAACCATAACTCACATCTGCGGGAACGTATGCTGGACTAGCTGCTGGTTTAGCTGCAGCAGTTGGACTGTAATTTTCGATATCTCTTTTTACAATTCTTCCACCTTCACCCGTTCCTTTTACGGTGCTCAAATCAATATTTTTTGATGAAGCCATCGATTTAGCAAGAGGTGAAGCTTTTACATGGTCATCTGTACTATCAGCATGTGGAGCAGTATCAGTCTTCTTTTCTGCAGATTGTTCAGACTGATCTTGTTTCTTTTTTTCTTTACTATCATCAGAATCTGCGTCCTTATCAGAATCTTTATTTTCTTCAGCTTTTTTGCTGTCTTCAGTTTCTTTACTTTCATCAGATGCGCCACTTCCTTCTGATTCAGCTGCTTTAAGTTCGGCTTCAAAATCTTCACCTTTTTCTCCTATAACTGCTAGAATTCCATTCACAGGCACTGGTCCCTCTTTCACACCAATGTGCAGAAGAACGCCCTCATGATAACTTTCTAGTTCCATGGTAGCTTTGTCTGTTTCTACTTCTGCAAGCACATCTCCAGGCTCTACTGAGTCGCCAACTTTTTTAAGCCATTCAACTATGTTACCCTCTTCCATTGTGTCGCTCATCCGCGGCATTCTTATAATTTCAGCCATATCTTATGTTTGTATGTTTGCAAAAGTAATATTTAAAGAGGAAAAAATCATAACATAACGAAGATGTCAATGTCTTTTGTTTAGATACATCATCCACATTCCGCATGAAATGTTAAAGATCAAGACATTTTGCTTGTAAGTATTCAATTACTTTACCTGCATAGCTAAAGGCATTTCTTATTTTTGTACCATGAGTTACTCCTCTAAATTAATCGAGAAGGCTGTCGAAGAATTTTCTAATCTACCCAGTATAGGTAAGAAATCTGCTTTTCGATTGGTGTTACATTTGATCCAAAAGGACAAAGAGTCTGTAGAATCCTTTTTATATGCCATAAGCAACATGAAGGAAAATCTAAAGAAATGTAAGACTTGCTTTAATTTGTCTGATGATCTGGAATGTGCCATCTGTACAAATGTGGCAAGAGATAAGCAAGTCATATGCGTTGTTGAAAGTGTCAGAGATGTCATTGCTATAGAAGAGACTCAACAATACAATGGTTCATATCATGTGCTAGGTGGCGTTATTTCACCTCTTGAAGGAATTGGTGTAGATGATATTAAAATAGTAGAACTGATAAAGCGTGTCCAGGAGGTGAATGCTAAGGAATTGATCATGGCATTAAGTCCGACAATTGAAGGAGATACAACTGTATTTTATATTTCTAAAAAACTAGCAGAATCTGAGGTCAGGATATCTACACTGTCGAGAGGAGTTGCATTTGGGAGTGAATTAGAATATACAGATGAATTCACACTTGGAAGGTCTATACTTTCTAGAGTGCCATACACCCAAAGTTCATTAAAATAATTGTGCCCGACTTAAGCATCATAATTGTCAGCTATAATGTGAAATATTATATTCAGCAGTGTCTGGATGTGCTATTGAATTATGAAGATATAAAGCTTCAGATTATTGTCGTTGATAATAATTCATCTGATGGGAGTCAACATCTTTTTGCAGATGAATATGCAGATAAAGTAGAATTGATTACTAATGATAAGAATGTTGGCTTTGGTAAAGCAAGCAACATGGGCCTCCACAAAGCAACTGCCAAATACCTACTTTTTCTAAATCCAGATACAAAAGTTGATCATTCGGTATTAAAAGAAGTAATAGCTTTTGCAGAAACAAAACAGGCAGAATTAGGTTTGGTAGGAGTGAGAATGATAGACTACAAAGATACTTTTCTGCCAGAGTCAAAAAGAGGATTGCCGAGACCAGACAAAGCTTTTTATAAACTATCCGGCATCAATAAACTGTTTTTGGAATCTGAGAAGGTAAATGCGTATTACGCTCCAAATGTAGGTGAGTTTGAAAGAGCAGAAGTCGACATATTATCAGGTGCTTTTTTATTCGGGAAATCAAATTTAATTAAACAGCTTGGTGGATTTGATGAGTCATTTTTTATGTATGGTGAAGATATCGATCTCTCCTACAGAGTATTGCAAGAGGGTAAGAAAAACTATTACTTAGGTGATCAAACAATAACGCATTACAAAGGTAAAAGCACGAATTACAAGGATATAAGTTATGTAAAAAGATTTTATTCTGCGATGTCTTTATTTCACAAAAAACATTTTACCAAAGAATATTCTTGGCTGCTTAATTTTTTAGTTCTTAGTTCAATCCAGCTACAGATATTTTTTAAATCCACATCAAGATTATTAGCAAATGTATGTTTGCCTCTTATTGAGGTCTTACTTTTTTTAGTTGGCGCATTCATTTGTCAAAAATTATGGGGGACTTACTTTTTTAATAATATTAATTATTACGAAGGACTGCCTGCGATAAGCCATGTTGTATTAGCTACAAGCATTTGGGGTATATCGCTTTTCCTGTTTTCCTCTTATCGATTCTATCGAAATATTTTTATTTACATTCTTGGGCTAATTATCGGATTAGCATGTATGCTCATGATTTATAGCTTATTTAATGTAGATTGGAGAATATCAAGAGCCTTGTTTTTCATTTACTTCCTATGGAATTTAATATTTGGTATAGCATTGCGATTATTATTCGGAAATAAACCATCAACCAAAAATAGGCAAATAGGTATTTTAGGTTCAGAACAATTTATTGATCGACTAACTTCTTTACAAGATTTATTTCCAGACTTAAGCATTTACAGCTCTTCTGATAGGTCAGAACTTAAAATTCATCCCGTTAACCAAATATTCATAGAATCAGATTTTATCACCTCATCAGAATTGGCAATATTAATGGTAAACTATAATGAAAAGGGCGTGCTGACTCGGTTACTGTCTATAGAGGATATCTATAGTTTACTAGAGCAATCAAAGCATACAGGCATTGAATTCTTATTTGACAATAACCAAGCCTTTGCCATTCAATTTTTAGAAAATAGGGTTATAAAGCGATTGTTTGATGTGAGTTTGTCTTTACTTATGTACCCTTTTAGTTTATTTGTAAGCAATCTGTCATTTTCTGAGCTATTTTCTGTTGTAATGGGAAAGAAGTCATTAGTCGGATTTTCCAAGCAGACAGAAAATAAAGTTGAATTACCTGAAATAAAAGAAGGTATTTTAGAGATAAGTACTTTACACAATAAAGAGTTAAATCATATCCATAACTTTGACTATGCATTGAATTATAGTGTGATGAAAGATTTTAGATGCATTAAAAATTCCATTTTTCGTGAAAGCAAGAATTAAACAGTTAGCAAAGAAGTATAATAAGCAGACCATTGAGTGGAGGAGAACCATTCATGCTAATCCAGAATTATCTTTTGAAGAATACCAAACGAGTCAATTTATACAGTCTGTATTAAAAAAAGAAAAAATCTCATTTACTAGGGGTTGGGCAAACACTGGAGTCGTCGCAACAATCAAAGGAGATAAAAAAAGTAAGAAAGTCATTGCACTCAGAGCGGATATTGATGCTCTTCCCATACAAGAAAAAAACAAGGTAAAATACAAGTCTAAAAATGATGGCGTCATGCATGCTTGTGGTCATGATGTACATACGGCTAATATGCTTGGGACTGCAGCTCTACTTAACCAACTAAAGGATACATTTGGCGGTACCATAAAAATTATCTTTCAGCCAGGCGAAGAAAAATTGCCAGGAGGAGCTTCCCTATTAATCAAAGAAGGCATACTTAAAAACCCTAAGCCTGATGCTATTCTAGCCTTACATGTACATCCACCTCTTGCAGCTGGTAAAGTAGGTTTTCACCCAGGTATGTATATGGCTTCTGCAGACGAACTTTTTGTGACAGTCAAAGGTGTTGGAGGACATGCTGCTCTACCTCATGAGTGTGTTGATCCCATACTTATAAGTGCAAATATCATCACATCTTTACAACAACTTGTCAGTAGGAAGGCCAATCCTACCACGCCGACAGTCCTCTCATTTGGTAAAATAAACTCAACTGGCGGTGCTACAAATGTGATTCCAAATGAAGTCAAACTTGAGGGAACATTTAGGACTTTCGATGAAAAGTGGAGAGCTAAGGCACATAAGGAAATGAAGAAAATGGCTGAAGGAATCGCAAAATCAATGGGTGGCTCTTGTAATTTCGATGTCAGAAATGGATATCCATTCTTAGATAATGATGTGTCATTGACCAACCGAATGCAACAATTTGCCGAAGAGTATCTTGGTAAGACAAATGTCATCAGTCTTCCAAAGAGAATGACTGCAGAGGATTTTGCTTTCTATTCCCACATGATTCCGGCCTGCTTTTTTAGACTGGGTACTGGCAATAAAAAGCGAGGAATAACTTCAGGGGTTCACACTGAAACATTTAATATTGACGAATCAGCCCTTGAATTAAGCATCGGATTGTCTACATGGTTGGCTATTCAAGAGCTAAATTCTTAACAGTTTTCTGCAGGAATACATTATAAAGCTTTTTATCGCTAAGTATTTATAATAGTCTAATTATCAGTAGTTTACTTATTACAAAATATTTTAATATATTTGAGTTACAAAATAAGAAATTACTATGCCTAAAATTCTCATTGTCGACGATGACAAAAGTATCCGTAAAACACTTCGCGATATACTTGAATTTGAAAAATACGATGTCACTGAAGCTGCAGATGGCCTCGATTGCATTGTTAAAATCAAGCAAAATTCGTTTGATGTCATCATCATGGACATCAAAATGCCAAAGATGGATGGCATGGAAGCAATTGATAAGATTCAAACAATAGCTGCTCATATTCCTGTCATTATGATTTCTGGTCACGGTAACATCGATACTGCTGTAGAAGCTGTAAAGAAAGGTGCTTTTGATTTCATTCAGAAACCACCAGATTTAAATCGATTGCTGATTACGATCAGAAATGCGATGGATAAGTCTAATCTCATCACAGAGACTAAAGTGCTTAAGAAGAAAGTACAAAAATCTAAGGTTCAAGAAATTATTGGTGAGTCTGAATCGATATCCTTAATACACGAAACTATCGAACGTGTCGCACCTACTGAAGCAAGAGTGTTGATCAATGGCGCAAATGGGACAGGAAAAGAATTGGTAGCCAGATGGGTGCATGAAAAAAGCAATCGTAAAGCTGGCCCGATCATCGAAGTTAATTGTGCAGCGATACCTTCGGAGCTTATTGAGAGTGAATTATTCGGACATGAAAAAGGTTCATTTACATCCGCTCATAAACAACGTTTAGGCAAATTTGAACTGGCTAATGAAGGGACTTTATTCTTGGATGAGATAGGTGACATGAGTCTTTCAGCACAAGCAAAAGTACTTCGTGCACTTCAGGAAAATAGAATTACAAGAGTTGGTGGAGATAAAGAAATTTCGGTCAATGTCAGGATACTCGCTGCGACAAATAAAGATCTTAGACAGCTGATCAGAAAAGGACAATTTAGAGAGGATTTATATCACAGACTTGCCGTAATCATTATAAAAGTACCATCATTAGATGAGCGTTTAGAGGATATTCCAGCTTTGGTAGATCATTTTTCTACAGTCATCTCAGCTGAGTATGGCACATCCAGAAAGCAATTTGATGCAGGTGCAGTAAAGCAATTACAAATGCTGAGCTGGACTGGTAACATCCGTGAATTACGCAATGTGGTCGAACGATTGATTATCCTTAGTGGAGAATCTGTCACCAAGAAAGATGTGATAAAATTTGTCACACCGAATAGTCCAAATCAAAAATTCTCCTTAGATGAATTATTTGACAAGTACGAATCTATAAAGGACGTACAGACTTTTGTCAAAAAGGAATTCGATTCAAGAAAAAGTATTCGTGTTTAAAGTTTATACCATAAAGAAAAGAGGTATGGGACTTTTTATTAGAAAGAGATTTTAGTCGTTATCAAGGCGAGCAACGCAGTGATTACGGGTTTTCACGAATATTCTAAACGGTGAAAGTGGATAAAAGATTAGCTAAGAAATTCCCAATATGTTTCTTTTTGGTATATACTAAAATATAAATTTAAACGTATAGTAAAAGCCTGTTTTCATTCTTAGGAAATAGGCTTTATTTATTGATAAAATAGAAATAGTAATGACATCAGATATCAAAATGAAAAAGTGGACAAAAGAGCCGGGGTTAAATGCCTGGACAATGTTCAAAATAATGTCAGAATTTGTACAAGGGTTTGAACGATTAAATAAAATTGGTCCATGTATTTCCATCTTTGGATCAGCTCGAACTAAACCTGATCACAAATATTATAAAGAAGCTACAGCGCTTGCCAGTAAACTTTGTGAGGAAGGTTTTGGGGTGATTACAGGTGGTGGCCCCGGCATTATGGAAGCTGCTAATAAAGGAGCACATGAAGCAGGTGGAGCATCAGTTGGATTAGGTATTGAATTGCCCTTTGAGCAAAACGATAATCGATATATCGACAGGGATAAAAATCTAGACCACAATTACTTTTTTATTCGTAAAGTCATGTTTGTAAAATATGCTCAGGCATTTATTGCTATGCCAGGAGGATTTGGTACGTTGGATGAATTGTTCGAAGTATTGACTTTAATACAAACAAAAAAGATTACTCCCGTACCAGTCATTTTATTTGGTTCAGAATTTTGGGGTGGAATGAAAGACTGGATTCAAGACACGATGTTAGAAAAACATGGAAATGTGAGTGCTGGTGACCTTGATTTAATACCAATGACAGATAATCCTGATGAAGTAATGAAAATAATATCAGAATGGTACTCAACAGATCATAGTTTGGAGCCAAATCTATCACTAGATTAAGCACAAAATAATAAGTCTAAACACTTAATGTCTCGGAACTAAGTGAGTCTTGTAATACTTCTGTCATTGATTGATTTCTAGCTTTCTGTATACGTGCAAAGCGCTTTTGAAATTGATCCATGGCATAATCATTGAAAATTTGTGGATCAATGCCAAATGGAATCTCATCAAATAATTTATATCCTTCATCCACGACACCAATTGCTAATGGTAATAACATATTCATTTGTTGCTCTACAGCTTTCCAAACTTCTTCACCATTTTCAGAAACTAATCTCGAAATCAAATATATCCCATAGGCAACATGACGAGATTCATCTTGCTTTAATTTAACTGTAAAGTCAAGCATTCCGGGCATAATGTCCAACATGCCTAAGGTGTAATTTAATCCATAATAACCTGTTTCTGCAAGAGTTCCTTCTATGATCATATTGTATGTGACAGAGGCTTTGGCTTGATTTACGGGTGAAGGATCATGAGTTAAAGCATCCATGACCTCTGGTAGTATTTCATAAAATAGAGTCTTATAGGATGGCACTAATAAATGCCCCATATCAGGTATCTGATTGTCTAAAATCGTATTGAAGAATCTATTGAAACCATCAACATGTTTTGCCTCTTCCCACAAAAAAGATGTTAAAAACATTTCTTCTTCAAGCCTGTCTTCTTTGGCAACTGCCATAATCAAAGGTAAGAGATCAAGTGTGACGGCCTCTTCTCCAGCTTGAAACTGTGCAATTGGCTGTAAAATAAATTTTTGTTCAAGTTCGTCCAATTTTTTAAAATCTAAACGATCTTGACTAAAATCTAAATTAATAGGATTCCATATACCGTATTTTTTGGCTTTTTCCCAAAGCTTCATTGGAAAGGAATTTCTGTCTAGACCTTTACCATTTGTTGTCTGAAAACTTGTGTGCATATACTTTAAAATTAAATTCAATCAAGACTATTTAGTTAGTCTTTATATTTTTGAAATATACTATCTTTATAGGCTAGAAATGCACTTTTCTTCTTGCGTATTATCACTTAATTTTATAAACATAAGTTTCGTCGGCTAAAAATTTATCATCCAAATAATACCAGACCATTTTAGTTCTCAGCTGCATACCTTGAAACAATTGATGTTCTGGATAGTCTAAAATTTCTCCACCCGTCACTTCATTTTTCTCATTGTAACGTATGAATTTTGAGCGTACTAACTTACCATTCATGGGATCAATAAAGATTTCCCAAGTAGGATTTTGATTGACAGGTGCATAATTAATAGTTATTTTATTATACGTTTTTCCATTGATTTTTTCTTCTTCTACAGTTGGGTTTACAATGGCAGATTCATCTTTCAGTACCATTGGAATACCAATTAAGTATCGATAGTAATTTCTATAGTTTTTGCCATACTTACAATCTTTAATATACTTGTCTTGTTCTTCTATTGATATGTCTATTTTCTCCCAAATTGTTTGACAGTCGTCATTCGCAATAGCAATATGCAATGAAATTTCTTGTATATCCATCTTCATTTCAAAAGAAGAAGTCTTGTTATTATATGAAAAATTTCTTGTGCTTTCTTCCAACGATTCACCTCCACGATCAACCTTTGAAAAAGAACTTATTTGCGATTTAAATTTAGCCCAATTGTTTTTTGGATCATGATAATTTATGGAGTAATCAATCCACTCTTGAGCAGTTCGTGGCGACTCTTGTTTACTCAAGTTTTGACTTACTGTACTGCAAGCACAAACAATGTAAAGGGATAAACTAAAAACCAAATACTTCATTTCGTAAAAATTCTGTGTGGGAATAAATGTACCAATGTTAAGCAATTCTAATTGTAAAAATCTCTTTTGAATGGATTGTTTTCTATCTTATCAAAATGAAATTTTTGAAAAGTAAATGGATGCTGTTGTTACTGATTTTGGTGATAATTTCATTCTTCATTTACCGGTATTTTTTTCCAAATGGACCCATTATTGATAATGTAGCAAACCCTATTAGAGACAGAGCATTAAAGGATTGGCAACTGCTAGAAGAAAATATCCCAAAGAATGAAATGAGGGATCTTTATTTTGGAGATATGCATGTGCATACCAACTATTCATTTGATGCATATATAGGAGGTGTAGTTGCAGATCCTGGCACTGCGTATGATTTTGCAAAAGGAAAACCAATCAGAGTTATTGATAAAGATGTTGTTATTGTAAGACCTTTGGATTTTGCTGCGATCACAGATCATTCTGAATATTTTGGAGAACTATATACGATCAATGTTAAAGACGCTCCAGCTCATAATGCCTATCTCCCACGGTACTTTAGATCTTTAGGGTTTGATTCGCTCAAACAAAGAAAATTATTTAACCGATTGTTGAAAAATGTAGGCAAACAAGACAGAAATCATCTTGATTTTTTTAGAGGCTATGAAACAACAAAATCAGCTTGGGATGTAGAACTTGAAGCTGCTGAAAAACACTATGATCCTGGCAGCTTTACAACTTTTGCTGCTTATGAATGGACATCAGGAAATGGATTTGCCCACAATCATAGAAACGTATATTTCAAAAACATGAAAGTGCCTGATTATCCAGTTAGTGCCCTAGAGGCAAAAACTGAAATCGAATTGTGGACTTCACTTGAAAATTTTAGAGAAAATGGAGCAACAGTCATGGCTATTCCGCACAACAGTAATCTAAGTGAAGGTGTGGCATTCCCTCTTCAAAAACCAGATGGAAGCCCAATGGATGAAAGCTATATCTTGCAGCGAAGTAGAAATGAACCATTGGTAGAAATACATCAAGCAAAGGGTAATTCAGAAGTAGCATCAGCTTATTGGGCCAACGATGAATTTGCAAATTTTGAAAATTACAATTCCAAAAAACATGTAAAGAATGACTATGTCCGATGGGCACTTAAAAAAGGACTAGAGTATAAAGTCCAATTCGGCACCAATCCATATCGCTATGGCGTAATTGCCAGTACTGATACCCATAATGGGACTCCTGGAAATACTGAAGAAGGGGATGATTACATTGGGAACCACTCCTTTGTCGATAATGATGCGAACGCTCGATTAAACAGAGATTGGATATTAGACATAGAGAAAAAAACATACGAGGCTGTCAATCCAGGTGGCTTGATGGCAGTGTGGGCTAAGGCAAATACACGAACAGAAATTTATGAAGCCATGGAGCGTAGAGAGACCTATGGCACGAGTGGAGGAAGAATCAAATTGCGGGTTTTCGGAGGAAATGGATTTGATAAAACCCACAGTGATTACGAATCGTTATTGAGAGACGGTTACTCAAATGGAAAGCCAATGGGTTCAATATTAACAGAAAAATTTGATCTTCTTATATGGGCTGCTAAAGATCCTGAAGGCGCTAACTTAGAAAAACTACAAGTCATCAAAGGTTGGTTTGATGGTAAAGATTTGCAAGAAAAAATCTATGATGTCACACCAGGTATTGATTCAAAAGGAATCTCTTCAGCTGATAAAGGGCAATCAGAAATGACTGTACTCTGGTCAGATCCAGATTTTGATGAGACCCAATATGCTTTCTATTATATTCGAGTTTTAGAAACTGAAACGCCTAGATGGTCTCATTGGGATGAAATAAAATATGATGTAGAATATCCAGAAAATATACCTGATTTTATCAACGAACGAGCATGGTCATCACCAATCTGGTATGACATAAATTAAATTTAGTTTATGAAGGCATTTGATTATATCATTGTTGGTGCTGGAACCTCAGGATGTGTGTTGGCTAATCGCCTTTGTCAGAATCCAGATAATTCTGTTTTACTTTTAGAGGCTGGAGCGCGTGATGTACATCCCTATATACATCTACCTGGTGCTTATAGCATGAATCATAAAACGGGACATGATTGGGGCTTTTCTACAGAGGAGCAAGTACATCTCAATAACAGAAAAATTTATTTGCCTAGAGGTAAAGTGATGGGTGGTTGCAGTAGTACAAATGCCATGGCCTATGTTCGTGGCAATAAAGCTGATTATGATAAGTGGGCATCAATGGGTAATGATGGTTGGTCTTATGAAGATGTCTTACCATTATTTAAAAAGACTGAGCATTATCTTGATGCGAAAGAAGGTGATAACAGATTTAGAGGACAAGAAGGCGAATTGTTAGTGAGTGAAAAAACACGATTCCGAACAGTGTATGGAGATGCATTTATAGATGCTTGTAAGGTTTTAGGGATGCCTGAAAATCACGACTATAATGGTGCTAATCAAAAAGGAGTTGGTCCATTTCAATTTACAATTGCACGGGGAAAGAGGCAGAGTGGGGCAGTAGCGTTCATAAAGCCAATATTAAAAAGATCAAATCTTGTCATCAGTACAAAGTCTTTGGTCGAACAGATATACATTGATAATAATGTGGCAAAAGCGGTTGTTTACAGCAAAGGAGGAAAAACAATAACAGCAACTGCCAAAAAAGAAATCATCGTATGTGCAGGTGCATTTCAAACACCGCAAATTCTGATGCTGTCAGGGATTGGAGATCGTCAAGAATTAGCAACGCATAAGATTGATACACGAGTTGAGTTGTCGGGTGTAGGTAAAAACCTGCAAGATCACCTGTTTTTTGGAGTAGGAGCAAGTGTTAAAAATCAGGATGCATTGAATCATTATATTCCAATGGAAGGGCAGTTGAAGGGATTGGTGCAATATCTTTTTTCCAAGACAGGTCCCTTAAATTCTAGTCCTTTAGAATCAGTTGCATTTCTTAATATTGATCAACCTTCAGATGAAGTGAATTTTCAGATGCATTTTGCACCTTTAAATTTTGGTAAGGGTTATGATTATAGTCCTTACGATTTAAAGACCTTGCCAACAAAAGATGGAATATCCATTTTACCAACACTTCTACATCCAAAAAGTAGGGGTACTGTGTCCATCAAGTCAAGAAATCCTAAAGATCATCCACTGATTCAACCTAATTTTTTAAGTGAAAAGGACGATTTAAATCAAATGATAAAAGGAGGAGAGTTGGCCTTAGAAATCCTCAAACAAGACTCATTGAGCAAACATATCGATGAAATAGTAGGCCCTTTGGATCATTCCGTTGAGGGGATAAAAGACCATCTTTTGAAGACTGTAGAAACAGTTTATCATCCAGTCGGAACATGTAAAATGGGTAGTGATGAAATGGCTGTTGTCGATCATCAGCTTAACGTACATGGTGTCGAAAATCTTAGAGTTGCAGATGCCTCTATTATGCCAAAAATAGTCAGTGGAAACACAAATGCAGCATGTTTTATGATTGGAGAAAAAGCTGCTGAAATGATTCTTAAACCCACCTATTAAGGCCGTAAAAAGCCAATTTAGACAATACTTATATAAATTATATACATATGTTAAAACTTGTAATATTGTACTGATAATCGTCAAATTTTAACAATTGATAGCATTATTAGGCAGTAACATTACTTACGTATTATCTTTTGTTATAATATGTATTCGATTTGTAGTAAAAATGTCATCTTATTATATAGGAATCAACCATATTTCTCAGTATTTTGTAGTCGAAATGTATAAAGGCTAAAGGTCTTATCAAAACATTACAATATTCAACGTTTGGCTCGTATTTAAAAATGAATATACCCGTACGAATCCACATATTAATAGCACTTTTTTTTATACATAACTTGTGTATGGGACAGTCTGGCGTATCCGATCAGAATTGTTCTCAGGAAATAAGCGTAATCAACTCATCTTCTTGTCCACTTTCCATTTACATTCAGTACTTAGATCAATCCTTTGAACTAGAATATTTTGGTGATTTAGAAGCAGGAGATTCGCGTAACCTTCCAATCAAAAGAGATGATGTTTTTGTCTATGCTGTTAATGATATAAATCAGCAGGTCGCAAGTGCTTTATCCGTTAATTGCGAGAGCATGGATTTAGTTGTTGCTTCCTGCTTTGTGGAATCTTCTAATTATTTCGATTGTGAAAATTTAAAGATCAATTCAAAAAGAGAGAATACATCACCTAGACCTGTTGAGTCGGCAGCTTTTGCCTCATGTGGTGATGAATTTGAATTTGAAATAGATAGCGACGAAGACGGTATTGTTTTATGGACAACACCATCAGAGGAAAAAAGTGTAACCTTTGATGACCATTTTTTCTACGTCTCCGATCAATTAGATCAATCGATGTCAGGCTTATACCTCATTGAGTGGTTTGGGTTTAATGGATGTTATGAGCGAACAGAAGTTATGCTAGAGATTGCAAATTGTTGTTCGCTGAGAAATGAATTTCCACAAGATACAGTCATTTGTAATTCTGAATCATTGATTATAAACCCAACTCTTGCAAACCCTAATTCTTGTAGAGAAGAAATTAATGGATTTGCTGAAGCAATGGTGAAAGCTGAAGGTAATGTTACGGATGTGGAAATGTTTGAAGGCGAAGCGGATCAATATGGTCCACGACTCCACAGAGAAATGACGACAAGAGAAACCTATTTGCTTTTAGATCTTGGAGAATTAATTCCAGATAACAGTGAAATTTGTTTTCTTCTTAGGCAAGGTACGTGTACAGATGAATACAATAGTTCTAATTTTGAACTTTCCGCTGGTGGAAGAACTTTTTCTCTTAAAGATTCAGATCGGTTTATGGATGTAAATCTAACCACCGAATTTCAGGAGTTTTGCATTAAGACAACAGAAGAAACAAGATATGTCAAAATAGAAGATCTGGGTAATGGATGTGGTATCCGCCTCGATGCCGTAGAATGGAAAAACACAGTACTAATTAGTCAATTCGAATATCTCTGGAATACTGGAGAAACGACAAAATCTATAGAGGTCAACCGACCAGGGCTTTATTCCCTTAAAGTAACTTCTTGTAATGGCTGTTTGGCATACAATGAAGTTATCGTTGGAGTAGAATCTTGTGAAGAAGAAGTCGACGAAACGGATAATGAAAATGAAACTCCACAAGAGGAAACTCCATGTAATGAGTCTTTTTCTTCTCCTGTAACGAGTTCTGATACCTTTCAGTCTTGTTTTGGAGAGACAACTATTACAGGTAATGTCGCTTTAAATGATAGTGATCCAGATGGATATCAGTTGCAATGGGATTTGTTTACTGAAGCAATAAACGGAAAGATTGATATGTCTTCGGATGGGAATTTCACCTACACACCAAATGCACAATTTTCTGGAATTGATCAATTTCAATATAGAGTATGTAAGCAAAAATTTGAGCCATGTGATGACGCAAATATCCAATTCCAGTGCGCTATTGGTTCTGTAACAATTGAAATAACTAATAATCAATTTTCTTTTCCACAATCAGAGATTAGAGCTTGCCAAGGAGAAACCGTTATTTTGAATGTTCCTGATAATTTGGAAGTGTTGTGGAGTACGGGGTCTACTTTTAATTCTATTTCAGTAGTCCAAAGTGGAAGGTATCGAGCAACAGTAACTGATGGGAATGGTTGTTTGGTTTCAGATGAACTAGAAGTCATTTTTGATACTTCTCCTGAAGTAAATATTTCAAAATCCAATGATATCGATTGTTCGGCTGACATAGCATTACTTACAGCATCCGAAGCAGATTCTTATGTTTGGAATAATGGACAAACCGATCAAACAATTGCGGTTAATCAGCCAGGAGTATATCAAGTCACGGCTCTTAGTAATGAAGGTTGTAGCTCTTTTGCGAGTGTTCAAGTAGAAGAAAATATTATTAATGTTACAGCAGTTATTTCGGGTTCAAGTAATGTTTGTTCGATAGATGAAAGTGTAGTGCTTTCTGCATTTGGCGGCGACACCTACTTGTGGAGTACAGGAGAAACAAATCAGTCTATCACTGTAGAAGGACCTGGTATATACGCTGTGACAGCAACAGATAACGAAACAGGATGTATTTCCTCAACTAGTCGTGAAATAGATCTTATTCCTGTGGTTGCACTTGCTGGACCAGATGTGACTATTTGTCTAGGTGAGACAATCGCTATAGGTGCCAATCAAGTGGGACCGACCAATGGCTCATTTAGCTGGAATAATAGAGCTTCAGGCATTATCAATTCAAATTCAACAGGAAGAATAGCTGTATCACCAACTCAGACTCAGACATATACGCTTGAAGTCATCAATAATGGATGTTTGGCGATAGATCAGGTTACAGTTTTTGTAGAAGACTTTAGTTTTGAAACTTCAAATAATCAAACAATTTGTCAAGGAGAATCTATAGTGTTAAGTGCAAAAGGAGCTTTTTCATATGTGTGGAGTACAGGAGAAACGAATCCAGAAATAACAGTAACTCCAGATCAATCACAGATTTATTCTGTTATAGGAGTTAATGAAGCAGGATGTTCTACAGAGAGATCTATTTCAGTTGGTATCAATGACCCAGTCAGCACCAGCATCACTCCAAATCAAATTATTTGTGCAGGAGAAACAATCACAATTGGTGCCACTGGCGGTAGTGTGTATGAATGGTCTAATGGAGCAATAGGGTCGTCAATTACCATTTCACCTGATGCTTCTACAAACTACACGGTGACAATAACGAATAACTTTGGTTGTCAAACTACCGAATCAACAAATGTGAATATCCAATCTTTGGAGTCTATTAACTTAGGGCCAGATCGAGAAGTTTGTAGTAATGAACAATTCCAGTTGGGCGCACCTAAAGCAGACTCATATCTGTGGAGTACTGGTGAGACCACTCAAGTGATTGACGTGCTCCCTACTCAAAGCCAAAGCTATGCAGTCACAATATCTCAAGGTGGATGTTCTGCAGAAGATGATGTCTTTATCGAAGTGATAAATTGTTTAGGAAATATCTCTGGATTCGTTTTTGACGATCTTAATGAAGGCTTAAGCTTAAGTAGCATTTCTTTGTATGATTCAGGAAGAAATGTTATCAATAAGACAAGTACGAATGATGATGGATTTTATCAATTTACATCTTTAGTTCCAGGCAACTATTTTGTAGAACAAGTAGATATAGCAAGTTATATAAGTGTCTCGGATTTTGATGAGACATCTGACGATCTAAATGATGTTGATGGAGTGAACAACACCATTTTGGTTACTTTGGAAGTTGGAGAAAATGATGCTGATAATAATTTCAGAGACCAAATTATAAATGGTCTAATTTCTGGATTTGCATTTAATGCTGATGGAGCAGGTTTGCAGAACACTACCATTTCATTATACGATACAAATGATAATTTACTCTCAGCGACGATAACTAATTCAGATGGGTATTATCAATTTAGTCCGTTATCAGCTGGAGACTATATTGTCGAACAAGCAGACCTTCTAGGATATTCGAATCTTTCTGATGAGGACGAAACTCCAGATGATGTCGGTGATGTTGATCTAGCAAATAATCAGATTTTTGTATCCATCGGATCTCGTGAAAGTGACACAGATAATAATTTTAGGGATCAATTAGTTAATGGGTCTATTTCCGGCTCAGCTTTAGATGAATTAGGTAATGGAATAGGGAATATAGTGATCACACTTCGAGATTTGACGGGTACAGTCATTTCATCAGTAGCAACAAACATCAATGGATTCTATGAATTTTCGGTTGTTGCATCAGGAGATTATATTTTAGAACAAGTCGATATACCTGGCTATTTGAATCTATCAGATTTTGATGAATCGTCCGATGACCCAAATGATGTAGATGAAGCAAATAACAACATATTTGTTTCAGTAGAACCAAATGAGCACGATGCCGATAATATCTTCCGAGATCAATTAGTTAGTGGCTTAATCTCTGGTTTTGCTTTTGATGACCAAAACAATGGAATATCTAATGTCACCATATCATTATATAATTCTAATAGAAATTTAATTGCTGTTCAAACTACGACGCCAGCCGGTTTTTATGAATTTGCCTCTTTACGACCTGGTGACTACATTATCGAACAAGGTGATATTGTTGGTTTTGACAATATTTCCGATTTTGATGAATCTACTGATGATCCTAATGATGTCGATGAAGCGAACAACATCATATTTGCAACGGTAGAAGCGCAAGAAAACGATACAGATAATAACTTTAGGGACCAATTATCTAATGGATCCATTTCAGGTTTTGCCTTAGATCAGGCGGGTAATGGATTAGCAAACATTAGAATTACACTTCGAAACTTGACAGGTGCAACCGTTTCATCTGTAGCAACAAATACTGTTGGGTATTATGAATTCTCCAGAGTTGTGGTGGGAGATTATATTTTGGTACAAGTCGATATTCCTGGTTATGAAAATATTTCAGATTTTGATGAATCATCTGAAGATGTAAATGATGTAGATGAAGCTAATAACAACATATTTGTTTCGGTAGAACCAAATGAGGTCGATGCAGATAATATCTTCCGCGATCAATTTGTACGTGGTCTCATATCTGGGTTTGCTTTAGATGGACAGAATAATGGTCTAGCAAACATCACCATTTCTTTATTAAATACGAATCAAAATTTAATTGCGACTCGACTTACAAATGCAATAGGTTTCTATGAATTTGCCTCTTTAGAGCCAGGAGACTATATCATAGCGCAAGATGACATTGATGGGTTTGAGAATGTTTCTGATTTCGATGAATCTTCTGATGATGTCAATGATGTTGATGATGCCAATAACATCATATTTGCAACAATTGAAACACAAGAAAGTGATACTGATAATAATTTCCGTGATCAAATTATAAGTGAGGAAATTATAACTGGATCTATTTCAGGATTCTCATTAATTGATGTCAATGATGATGGGACTGGTGATACCCCGTTTTCTGGAACCTCTATCTTCTTGCTTGATGCTAACGGCAATCAAATCCAAACTGCCAAAGCTGATCAAGATGGACAATATTCTTTTGAAGATTTAGCAATCGGTCAATACACCTTGCTAGAAGAAGTAGTAGACGGATATGGGGATGTATCTGATAAAGATGAAACTACATCTGCTTCAGATCAGGATGGACTCGACGACCCATTAGACAACCGTATACAAGTAGTTGTCAGTAAGAATGAAAATGATACAGGAAATAATTTTGTAAACAGGCTATTAATATCAAGGATTAGTGGATTTGTGAGAATTGACCTAGATGCTGATGGTTCATTAGATGCTCCGCTGGAAAATATTTCGATTGATTTATTTAATGGTAGTGGTGTCAGACAAGCGAGAACAGAGACTGATGAAAATGGATACTTTGAATTCGTAGGTTTTGAACCTGGTACTTATTTCTTATTTGAAGACCAAGAAGAAGGGATCTATCAAGATTTATTTGATAGAGATGAATCTACTTCTGATTTTGATCTGGATGGGTTTGATAATGTTGTCAATAATCAGATCGTTGTCATACTTGCAGAAGGAGAACACGATGCTGATAATAATTTTGCCAATTTTATTCCAAACGTAGGCACGATAGCTGGTTTTGTTTTGGAAGATATTAATAATGATGATGAAGGAGATCAAGGATTAGAAGGAATTTTAGTATCACTGTATGATCTCCAAAATAGTATCGTATCGACCAAAAGGACTGCTAACGATGGTAGCTTTGAATTTACAGATATAGCACCAGGGGATTATTATTTATCGGAAACAGATCGTGTAGGGTTTGATGATGTAAGCGATTTTGACAATACAGATTCGGATGATTCCAATGATATTGATGGTGTTAATGATGTTATATATGTGTCTATAGAAAAAGATGAAGTGGATGATGGGAATATATTCGTCAATAGGAGAAGCCAATCAGAAATTATAGAAACTTGTCGTCAGGCTCAATTTGATGATTTTTCCTTAGGATTTGGCGATTTTTGGTTAGATGGAGGTTCTAATGTAAGATTTTCTCAAAACGATGTTTTTCTGAGCGCACCTGGGGCAATTGAGATTAGTAACGACTTAGGTGTCGAATCATCTATTTTTAGCTCGACTCAAAATTTTGAATCAGTTAACTCCATACAGATTAACATCAATTACATGGTGTTAAGAGCTGAAACTACTGATCATTGGATATTTGAAGTTTCTAATAATGGCGGACAATCGTTTACTGAAGTAAGAAGATGGCAAATAAATGTTGATTTTATCAATCAAGAATGGAATTTCACTTCTGTGTCAGTTCCTGGAGATATGCTTTCTTCAACAACTGTATTACGTATTCGATCTGAATTGAGTTCAGCAGCAGAAAATCTTTTTCTCGATGATATTGAAATTGAAATTTGTTTTGATGAAGTCGATGACAATGATGATGGTGTTGCGCTTACATCAAATAATGATCCTAGTCAAACAGTAGCGATAGATAACAGTGCCAAGCGTCAGTTTGCAATCGATCAAGCAAGTGTAGATAGTGTTGAGAAAGTAGAAGCAACTCAGGCAAGTACATATACCTTGTTTCCTAATCCAGCAAGTGATTATATAAATATCCAGTTACCTTCCGATAGTGATGAAAAAGTCTCTATAATCTTATACAGTTCTTCGGGACAACAGATATATAAGGGGCAGATGCAACCGAATCAATCACAAATCCGCCTCGACGTACAACAGCTTGGTTCTGACCAATTATACTTCATTCAAATACAAAATGATGATAAAGAAATGCAAATGTTGAGATTTCTTAAAATAAATTGAGCAGATTTGCATTTGTACCTTTATCATGAGCCTAAGCCTTTGGCAAAAAATACAGCAAGACGATCTTGATGCATTTGATGAATTTTATCATTTGTATATCTCTGGCCTATATGATTATGGGATGAGTATTGCCAGAAGAGAAGATATTGTAGATGAATCCATACAACTATTGTTTACAAAGCTATATCAAAAGAGAAAAGACATTTCTATAAAGAGTGCTCCCAAAGCCTACCTGTTTACGTCATTAAGAAGGTTGATAATAGAGCAACTAGGCAAACAAAACAACCATGAAGAGATTGACTTTAATAATGAGTTTCATTTCTCAGAAAAATCTCATGAAGATCGAATCGTAGCTCAGGATCAAAAAACAGAGGATATTGATAAGTTAAATGAAGCTAAAAAGCACCTCACAAAACGCCAAAAGGAGATAATCTTCCTGAAATTTAATGAAGAACTGTCTTATGATGAGATTTCAGTCGTGATGAACATTACAAAAGATGCGGCGTATAAGCTTGTAAATCAGGCAATTAAGAGGTTAACAGAAAATTTTTGAAAAAAAGTTGTTTTTTTTTGACCAGAAAAGGGAAGATCTGCCCTCTTATATATGTAGCACATAACGACGTGCTTTTAATTTTGACATTTATCACTTTTTGTGATTACACGATATCAAATTTGGCTTTGGACAATCACCCGCTCGACTCCTATCGCTGGATCTTAGTAACTCAGTTGATACAGATTAATTGACTGCTACATTGAAAGCGAATAATTTTAAGTACGGGTATGCATTTCAAACGGAGACAGCGGTGATTGTTCCTTCGCCAAATTTAAACCTACAATGAAAAACTCTGACTATATACATGATCTTTTAGAATCTCCATTATTTAATGAATGGGCAAGTTCAGGGTTTGATAATTCTCACAGCTTTACATCTACTTCTCTTTATTTAAATTCATCTTCTGATACTATTGAATTAGCAAAGACAATTAAGTCTTCATTGACATTCAATTCTTCTAAATCATTAGGATTAAAGAAAAGAAGTGCATTACTTACCAATATACACAATAATATAGAAGCTTCTAAGCTACCTGCAAAAATAAAATCAAATAAATCTTTTCCTGTTTGGAAGTATGGATCTTTTGCAGCTGCATTTGTTTTACTTATAGCTTTTACGTTTACATTTAATGCAAACAAAGATTCTATTTATTCGACTGGATTAAATGAAAGTTTAACCCAGCAGTTAGTTGATGGGTCTACAGTGATACTAGATGCCAATAGTAGTATTCGAACCATTGGCAAATGGAAAGGAATAAATCCAAGAAAAGTAAAATTAGAAAATTCAGCTTTTTTCAAAGTAACAAAGGGTACTCTATTTAGTGTGGAAACTGATTTAGCCACTATTGATGTTTTAGGTACTGAGTTCTATGTTGACTCCGATGAAGAAGAAGTGACTGTAACAGTCAAGTCTGGTAAAGTAAAAGTTAGCCCTGTAGGAGAATCCGATAGCGAAGTCCAAATACTAGAGGCTGGCGACAAAGTAGTTTATACCAAAGCAACAGGAATTGTAAAAAGTAAGGTGAACAATTCAGAATTAAATGATGAATTGGCATGGATAGAAGGAAAGATTGTTTTTAACAACACAAATTTTCAAGAACTCAAACAGATATTAGAAGAGCGATATAATAAAACTGTAACCATTCATCCCTCATTATTATCCAGTACAAGAGCTATCAAAGGTACATTCCCAACAAAGTCGCTAACAACACTACTCACATCAATTGAAATGTCCTTAGACCTACAAATCAACTACACTGGGAATACTGTAAACATAACTTACAGAGAAAACAAGTAGTTTTACCTTTTATACATTTTCTATTTTCTCATATGCTGCTAAAAAGAGGAATTATATTTCTGTACTTCTTCTCCTTGTGTCAATCAATTGCCATTGCACAAACGGACAATACTTTACAACAACCAATTCAGACTTTTCTTAATACTCTAGAACAGAGATTCGATGTCCATTTCATCCATGAGACTGGTACATTTGATGGGAGTTCATTCACTTATACTTCTGATTTATTAGATAAATCTATAAAAGAAATTTTACAAACTTTCCAAGAGAAAACAGCATTTAAGGCTATTCAGATTCCTCAAATGGATGACAGCACATTGGTCTTTGCTGTCAAAAGAGAAGACAGCAAAGTAAAAATTAAAGGACGAATTATTGACCAAGATAATGAGCATCTTCCATACTCGACAGTAAGAGTCCCTAAGCTAGGTGTAGGGACAGTTAGTGATTTTAATGGCTATTATGAATTAGAAATTGACGCTGGTAATCATGACATTGAAGCAAGTTTTGTTGGTTATAAACCTACAGAGGTCAGCATAGATATAGCGCCTGGTGCAGAAGGGACTGTTGATTTTATATTAGAAGCAATTCCATTTCTAGATGAAATAGTGATAACAGGTTCTCGTAATGCCATACCGGGTGAATTGGGTGTAGGGTCGAGTATAATCGAACATGGGACAATTGCTAATTTGATTAATCTAAAAGGTAGAGAAATAGATGCATATGTGGAGTTAACAGAGGCGCTCCATGTACAGCAGCCTTCTTTTCATTCTGTACATCAGCATATTTCTGATGGTACTGACCATATTGATCCAGCTACATTAAGGGGAATGAGTCCTGATCAAACATTAATACTCATTAATGGGAAGCGAAAACACCAAAGTGCATTTTTAAATATTAGTAATACAGTAGGGAAAGGTTCTGTTTTTACAGATCTCAACACCATTCCATTAAGTATTATAGAACGCATAGAAATACTTCAAGATGGTGCTTCCTCACAATACGGGTCGGATGCCATTGCAGGTGTAGTCAATGTTATCTTAAAGAAAAAATCGTATTCTGAAGTCAATATAAAATCAGGCATCAGTCAGGATGGAGATGGGTTTATATATGATTTAGGTAGTAATTTTGGATTTAATCTTAATGATAATGGCGCATTTATAAATATTTCTCTTAACCACTCAGAGAGATCTCCAGTAAACAGAACGTTAGACTACGGAGGACGAATTTTCATTAATCCAGAAATGGATGATAACGAACAATCAAGAGATGATTTTTTTCAATCTATTTCCTTAAATCAAGGTGATTCTACTGAATTTGTTACTCGCTTTGGGCAAAGCAAATTAGTAACATCAAGGCTTTTCGCAAACGCAGACATACCAATAAATAAAACAACAAATTTTTACAGTTTTGGAGGCTACACTTTTAAGCAAGGTGGGTCAGTTGGTGTATATCGTTTCCCATTCCAACTTGCGGTACCAAATGTACCAAACAGTGCAGGATTTTCACCTCAATTAGACACAGATATCACAGATCAGATATTTACTTTGGGTTTAAAGAAAGCATTCAATAATGGGGTCTTAGATATTAGTAATACATGGGGTAGAAATGGTATAGTGTATAATATATTAGACCCAGCAGGAGATATTGGCCCGGAGTCACAAGCAGATGTGGAAGCAGGCGAAGTCTTGTATGGTCAAAATACCACCAATATTGATTACTCTCATTTACTAGAGTCTTTACCTATGACGGTAAATGCTGGAGCAGAGTTTCGAATTGAAAACTATACACAAAATGCAGGGGAAGATAGAATTGCAAAAATTGATGAAATTGCAAATATCGAAAATGAAAATCTTCAGTTGTTTCCTAGATTTAATAAATCTCAAGAATTAAATGAGTATAGAACAAACATTGGTGTTTATTTAGATTTAGAAGCAGATCCGTCTAAGCAGTTAAGACTTGGTTTATCTGGAAGGTTTGAACGTTATGATGACTTTGGTTCAAATTTCACTTGGAAAGTATTTTCTAGATGGAATCCTTCTGATAATGTGTCCTTTAAGTTTTCATACAATACAGGATTCAGAGCCCCTTCTCTCCACCAATATTTTTATACAAGTCGACTAAATCAATTCGTACCAACTGTTAATGGATTTAGAGCAGCTGTTGTTGACCAATACAATCACAGTGACACGTCCATTCCTCCATTGTCAGCATTGGATGTCGATCCGTTAAAAGCAGAATCTTCATCAAGTTTTAATATAGGTTTTATTGTCAGACCATCAAAAGGATTTAGTGTATCTACGAATGTATATCGCATAGATGTGAATGATCGGATTATATTGACTGGAAGAATATCCGATAAATTAAGTTCTGAAATAGGAGAAGTACTTGCGCGATCTAATTCCACTGATGTACAATTTTTTACAAATGCCATTGGGACAACTACAACAGGACTAGAATTTATCACTAGATATTATATCCCATTTGCTGGATCAAAAGGAAGCATAGATTTTACATTGTCTGGTCATGTTAATGATGTCGAGGTGCGTGACGATAAGGGCACCCGTCTCCCAGGTTTAAATGAAACACTTCAGAGTTTTGAGAATGTTATTTTTAATCGATTTGAAGTGGGATTGTTTGAATCAGCACAACCTAATTCAAAATTAATTTTTGCATCTAGTTTGCACAGAGGTAAATTTAACTTACATGGACGTTTTACTAGGTATGGGAGTATTACATATTTACATCCATTAGATGGAAATTCTAATAATTTTGTAGAAAATGAATTGACTGGTATAATAGAGACGAGAGATCAAATATTTAATGGTAAGGTTTTGACAGATCTCAGTACTCAAATTTCTTTCACAGATAATTTCTCATTATCTCTTGGGGTCAACAATGTGTTCAATGTATTCCCTGACGAGAATCAACATTCAGCTAATAGAGAAGGAGATGCTTTTCCATACAATCGATTTATACAGCAATTTGGCACCCGTGGAAGATTCGGATATGCCAATTTGAATATTAGATTCTAATCTATACCAAATGGAAAGTGGTTTTGGAATAGGTTGACAAGGTATTTTGTTTGATATCAAGGCGAAAAGCACAGCGAATACAAGTATTCGCGAGCATTTTCAACGAAGAGGGCGAGCAAAAGATAAAGTCAAATGTCCCAAAATGAATTCCATTTGGTATATTCCCAACTCTATTTTTTAATCTATAAGACAAGTACTATTTTCATGGTGAAATTAAGTCATCATGAAACAAACATTTCTTATCATATTATTTTTTCTTCAATTTAGCTACTTCGTCGAAGCTCAAGAAAGACATGCATTCCAATCAATGGATGTCTTTTCCTTAGAATGGGTTGACGATCCTCAAATTTCTCCTGATGGGAGTAAGATCGTATATGTACGTAGAGGGATGGATATCATGACTGACAAACGCATATCAAGATTATGGATCATAAATACTGATGGTTCAGAACATTATAAATTAACCGATCAGGATGTCAACGAAAGAAATCCCAGATGGTCTCCAGATGGAACTAGAATTGCTTTTACTTCATCAACAGACAATGGATCCGAATTATATGTATACTGGACTAAGACTTCAAAAATTGCTCGATTGTCAAGTTTAGATTCTTCACCAAGATCTATCAGCTGGTCACCAAATGGTAATCAATTGGCTTTCACCATGTTTGTTGCAGGTAGAGAAGAGTCATTAGTCGCACCACCTCATAAACCAAAAGGAGCGAGTTGGGCATCACCACCTCGATTGACATCACGCTTAAAACATGAGGCTGATGGTACAGGCAAATTGAAGCCAGGTTATATCCATTTATTTGTGCTGTCATCTATAGGCGGTGCCCCTAGACAATTAACTCAAGGCAATTTCAATCACCTAGGTACACCTTTCTGGTACCCCAATGGACAAGACATTGTCATTACATCAAACAGAAATGAAGATTGGGAATATGATTTTCGAAATAGTGAGTTGTATGCAGTGAATGTTAACTCATTGGATATAAGAAAATTGACAGATAGGCCAGGTCCAGACAAAACAGTATCTATATCTAAAAATGGTGAACTAGCTTATTTGGGTTTTGATGATAAAAAGCAAACATACCAATTGACAAATCTTTATATCAAAAGTTTAGATGGCAGCCCAAAACAAATAGAGCTTAATTTGGACAGATCAATACAATCAGCTACTTGGAGTGATGATGGGAAGTTTATTTACTTCATGTATGATGACAAAGGGAATACGAAAATTGCGAAGACAACTGTAAGCGGTAGCGTACAGAAATTGGCAGATAATGTAGGTGGGACTTC